>JACCEB011187834.1_pt1 | contig 24273 bp, 29 predicted proteins | sample 7454761 | NCBI WGS metagenome assembly JACCEB01 (sample SAMN15323454, study PRJNA562643) | freshwater metagenome | isolation source: river surface water | place: USA:Blue River Watershed | collected 2017-08-18
CTGGCTCCGATAGTTTCTTCAAGTCAGGCTGGAGGCCATCCGTTGGATGGATCTGCACGTTCGGACTTGCATATCAGATTGTGTTCCGTCCCTTGTTCACATGGGTAGGAACAAACGTAGCCCAGTGGACGGCACCGCCTCCGCTTGAGCTAGATACATTGATGACCCTCCTGTTCGGGATGTTGGGTCTGGGTGCCTATCGTACATACGAGAAGGTCACAAAGAAGTAATACATTGTTAAGGAATCATTATGCCGCAGGTTAAGAACGGCCTTTATGCCAACATCCATGCCAAGCGTCTGCGTATCCAGCAGGGGTCTGGCGAGCGTATGCGTAAGCCGGGAGAAAAGGGAGCACCCTCTGCTTCCGATTTCAAGAACGCTGCTAAGACGGCTAAGAACCGTAACTGAAACAACACCCCTCCTATGGTTTCACCTGTAGGACGCAGCCCTCAGTAATGGGGGCTTGCATTACCTTGTTTTGAAGACGCTCCACACTGCATCTCTATGCGGTGGAATTGCAATTCTAAGAACTGATTACACTACCTTTGCCTCCTGCGGGAGATAACTTTGTGTGACGTGTGTCGGGTTTCTAGGAAGTTGCACTAACTTTCTTCAACTCTACACGAGGTATATTTTATGTCTAACGCAACCCCAAGTCGTCTTGGTGCCATTAACGGTGGTGTCGATAAAGACGCATTGTTTCTAAAAGTCTTCGCAGGTGAAGTTCTAACTGCCTTCGCTGAGAAGAACGTAATGATGGACAAGCACTCTGTGCGTACCATCGCTTCAGGCAAATCTGCTCAGTTCCCTGTAACTGGCAATTTCTCTGCTGAGTACCACACTCCTGGAAACGAGATCCTCGGTTCCTCGATGAATCATGCCGAGCGTGTCATCACCATTGATGATCTCCTCATCGCTCACACCTTCATCGCTAACATTGATGAAGCTAAGAATCACTATGACGTTCGTGCTAACTACAGCGCAAAGTTGGGCCAGGCTTTGGCTAACACCGCTGACAAGCACCTCTTCCAGAACGCAATCCTTGCAGCTCGTGCAGCCGCTACCGTAACTGGTGGCCAGGGTGGTAGCCGTATCACCAACGCCAGCATGGGTACCGACTCTGACGTTCTGATCGCTGCTTTGTTTGAAGCTGCTCAGAAGTTTGACGAGAAGGATGTTCCAGAAGATGAGCGTTATGCTTTCTTGAAGCCAGCTCAGTATTACAAGCTTGCACAGAACACCAAGGTCTTGAATAAGGACTGGGGTGGTGCTGGTGTATACGCAGACGGTAAGGTTCTCCGTGTTGCTGGTTTGACCATTGTTGCTTCGAACCACATTCCTACCACCAACATCACCACTGGTGTTGACGCTGGTACTTCTACTCGTTATGCCGTTGACGCTCGTACGACCGTTGGCGTTGTAATGCAGAAGGAAGCAATTGGTACTGTTAAGTTGCTCGATCTAGCTATGGAATCCGAGTACGACATCCGTCGTCAGGGTACATTGATGGTTGCTAAGTATGCTATGGGTCATGGCATCTTGCGTCCTGAGTGCGCTATCGAATTGGCTACTGGTGCAGTTGCCTAATCAATGAAGTAACCCCAAGGGGAACTCTCGTAACTGGGGGTTCCCCTTTTTTTTATTGGTGATTATATGACTACTGTTCTGACTCCGACATCGGAGCTTGAAGCGATCAATACGATTCTATCCGTTATTGGCGAATCTCCCATTTCATCTTTGTCGGATATCTCGTCAGTAGCTGATGCCGTAACGGCACAATCCATTCTATCGGAAGTCTCCCGCCAGGTGCAAACCAAAGGCTGGCACTTCAATACCGAAAAAGATTTTGAACTGTCTCCTGATACATTTTCGCAGGAGATCGTTATTCCCTCGAACGCCCTTAGGGTTGATCCCATGGGTGACGATAGGGAAGTGGATGCGGTACAGAGGGGCAATAAGCTCTATGACCGTGTGAACCACACATTCCAATTTACAAAGAGCATCAAGTGCGATCTGGTAATTCTTCTACCATTCGATCAAATGCCACAGGCTGCTCGCCATTATGTAACAATCAAAGCTGCTCGCATATTCCAATCTCGTACGGTTGGCTCCGAAGCTTTGTATCAATTCACTGCACTAGATGAGAAAGATGCCCTGCTTGATCTCAAGCGTAACGAAGGCATCACTGGTGATTACAACATTCTGACAAGCAATCCAACTGTTTTCAGATCTCTTATACGTGAGTAAACTATGCTGATTTCCCAGTCCATCCCAAACTTGGCGAATGGTGTCTCTCAGCAACCCTTTACGCTTCGCTTGGCTTCACAGGCTGAACTCCAAGAGAACGCACTGAGCACCACATCACAAGGGCTGAGAAAACGTCCTCCTACCAAGCACCTCAAAAAGATCCTCTCAGGGTCCTACGCTGCCGCCTACATCCACACGATCAATCGTGATGAGAACGAGCGGTACATCGTAGTGATCACCAGTGGTGGTCTCAAGGTGTTCGATCTTGCTGGGGTCGAGAAGACGGTCACATTCCCAAGCGGAACCTCGTATCTCACGAGTGCCGATCCCGCTAACTCATTCAGGGCTGTCACAGTCGCTGATTACACATTCATCGTGAACAAGGGTGTCACGGTCACGGCAGGGGCTACCTTCGCCACTGATCGCCCGGCTGAAGCCCTTATCAACGTCAAGGCTGGTAACTACGGCAAGCCCTATAGGGTCTTCATCGATGGCGTTCAGAGAGCTGAATATATAACTCCTAACGGAGGAGCAGCCACTGACTCGCCCTTCATCTCCACCGATTATATCGCTGCCGAGCTGTACAACGATCTGGTAGCCTGGGGTGGGGCAGGGTTCACATTCACCAAATATGGCTCTGTGATCCACGTTACGAAGTCCACAGGTGACTTCACGATCCGCTGTGAGGATGGCTTCAACAATGGTGCCATGCTCGCCCTCAAAGACCAAGTACAGAAGTTCCAGGATCTCCCAGCGAACGCTGGTGTCGATGGGTTCGCTGTAGAAGTCATTGGTGATAAGCAAACAGGTTTTGATAATTTCTGGGTTAAGTACGTTAGCGCAGGTACAGGTGCATGGAAAGAATCCATAGAGCCTGGTACACGGCTTGGCGTAGCTGCATTAACAATGCCACACTCGCTTGTCCGTAATAACGATGGAACGTTTACATTCGCTCCCTTGACTTGGAACAACCGTATTGTAGGTACCCTCACATCCAATTCAGATCCATCCTTCGTGGGCAAGAAGATCTCTGATATCTTCTTCTACAGGAACCGCTTAGGATTCCTCTCGGATGAGTCTGTGATATTCTCAGAGGCTTCTGAGTTCTTCAACTTCTACCGTACCACGGTGACGGAGTTGCTCGATTCGGATCCCATCGATGTCACGGTATCCCATACCAAGGTGTCAACCCTTCAACACGCCATTCCGTTCAACCGTCAGCTCCTCCTGTTCTCGGCTCAGTCCCAGTTCGTGGTTGAGGCTGGTGATCTCCTCACTCCTAAAACCATCGCTGTGAAGCAGGCTACGGAGTTCGAGAGTGACGCATTGGTTGAACCTGCTGGCATAGGTAAGAACGTATATTTCACGCTTACCAAGGGTGATTACACAGGCGTACGTGAGTACTTCCCAGTGGACGAGATCTCAGGCATCAACGATTCTGTTGAAATCACAGGTCACATCCCTGAGTACATCCCTAAGAACGCCTATAAGTTGGCTCCTTGCTTGACCGAGGATATGCTCGTGGTTCTCTCTAAGGAGAATCGCTCGGCTATGTGGGTGTACAAGTTCTATTTCAATAACAATGAGAAGCTCCAGAGTTCATGGTCCAAGTGGACCTTGGATGCTGGTGATAGCATTCTCAATGCTGACTTTATCCGTTCGGAATTGTTTCTGGTTATTCAGAGATCCGATGGGGTCTATGTAGAAAAGCTCTCAGTCGCTCTCGGTGATATTGGAGCGAATGAACCCTACAACGTCCACCTTGATCGCAAGCTCACCGTAGCCAAAGCGAACATGACGTTCGATGGAACCTACACCAACATCCCTGTGGCGTACCTACCCGGTGCAATCACAAGCGGAACCTGGGAAGCCATCATAGCCACGGGTCAGCCTAAGAAGGCTGGCACACGCCTGGTGTTGACCTCCACAGGATCAGGTGCTCGGATCACGGGTGATTTCACAAACTGCGATCTGATCGTAGGGCGTAAGTACACCATGCGATACCAGTTTAGTCCGATTACGATTAAGCAGCAAGCAGGTAATACCGTTAAGTCTGATACACAAGGCCGTCTCCAGTTGCGTACCATGCAGATCAATTTCGCTAACACGGGATTCTTCAAAGCAAAAGTCACGCCTGAAGGACGCTCTACATTTGACTATGTGTATTCCGGCAAGACCCTTGGTCAGCCATCGGCTACCATTGGTATGATACAATTAGATACTGGCAACACCAAGTTTCCTATTCTCTCTCAAAACACTGCTGTAACGATAGAGTTGAATAATGACTCTCCGTTGCCCTGTTCATTTTTGAGTGCTGATTGGGAAGGAATGTATGTCAAACGTAGCAGAAGCATGTAAGCCTTTTGTTCGTGAAGCAAAACTATTAGATGTCCTTATATTGGCATCAAACATCCGAGAGTGTGATCGGAAGGAGATCTGGCATATGTCCAGGAAGTCTCCGGAAGACGCCTTTCGGATTGGCTATGAGGTTAGCGATACTCCCTATGTGATTGAGTATCGTATGAAGCCTATCGCCATGTTTGGAGTTTCAGGCACCAAGGGATCCATTGGGGTTCCTTGGATGCTGGGAACGGATGAAATTAAAAGAATTAGAAAGCCATTCCTCAGGGAGTGCAAAGATTACATGGAGGCAATGCACGAGCATTACCCCACTTTGACGAATTTTGTTTGGTCAAAGAACACAGTACATATTGCGTGGTTGAAGTGGCTGGGCTTTGAATTAGGTGGAGCCAAGGCTATGGGACCAGATGACGAATTATTTATACACTTTTATAAGGTGAAACACGATGTGTGAACCCACTACATTAGCAGCAGCAGCGTTAGCTGTTTCCGCTGCATCCACGGCAGCCTCCGTGTATTCACAACAGCAAGCTGCAAACGCACAGGCAAAGGCTAATCAACAGGCTTATGATAGCCAGATGACTGCCTATAATGCCAACATCGCCAATGCAAACTGGCTAAAAACACAAGAGGCAACTCAGCTCTCGCAGAAGCAGATTGATAACAACAGTCAAGCTCGTCGGGATATGGCAAGGGCCACTGTCTCGGCAGGAGAGTCTGGCGTCTCCGGATTATCCGTAGATTCTCTGTTGGCTGAACTGGGTGGTAAGGCAGGGCAGGCGAATGCGAATGCCGAGGTGAATTATCTCGCTCGTGATCGTGCAATCGAGATGGATCGAATGAACGCATGGGCAGGAACTGCCAGTGCTATCAACTCCCTCAAGACGCCTACAGAACCCGATTACATTGGTGCAGGCCTACGTATTGCTGATGCAGGCATTGGCTACCAAAACAGAATGAATAACATTAAGGCTGGAAGGGCATAATAATGGCAAGAGTGCAAGTAGAATCTGGTGTACGTGCTGAGGCACTACAAACTGTTGCAATGCCCAAGGCTCAAGCCGTTACTCCACGGTTCGACCCAAACTCAAGTCAGGCGTTTCAACTTGCAGCAGCTCTAGGTGCAGCTCAACCTTTGGCAGATCGCATTAAAGAACGTGCTCTGGATGCAGAGGAAGAAGATGCTCGACGGTTTGCTTCTAGCATGACCGCTGAAGAGCTTCGCAAAAAGATTGATAACAAGGAACTCCCTGCATGGAGATCTCCTCTATGGGTCGCCACGGTTCAGAACGTTGCTGGTGATAACACCGCTAAGTCGATCTTCCGTGATGTCGATTCAAAAATTGCAAACAATGAGTTCAACACTCAGCAGGATGTAGACAACTACATCAAACAACGTCGAGATGAAGCTCTTGGTGGTAAGTCAAACTACCAAGTAGCGGGATTTGATAAGAATTTCAACTCTCTCCGTGATCGTGCCTTGAACCAACAGAATGCGGTTCAAACCAAGCGTCTGGAATCTCAAGGCCTTGAAGTGGCTACTGAGGATCTTTCCAACGCAGCCAGTGAAATCACAGGTGAAGCGTTCAATGGCAAATCCAACCAGGATCGGGTTGCATATGTGTTGCAAAAATACAACATGCACCGTACCGCTCGTACCTTGAATGATTCCACCGCCAAGGCTGCACTCGATGGGGTGATCCTGTCGTTGGCTGCTGCTGGTCAGAAAGAGCTGGTGGACGAGTTTATCAAAACCAAGCTCCCCAACAATGGTCCTACGGTCGAGGCCTTCCTGTCACCCGCTCGGGTTCTTCAGCTCCGTAACACGGCTGAACGGGAATGGAATCAAGCCCAGAATGAAACTGCTAGACGGGTTCTTCAGGCTGAGATTGATACCATCGTCACAGCGGCTAACAGCCAGGCTGATGAGCTGGTGTCTCAGCAGAACGGTTCCGCAATGCCGGATATCACCATTCCAAACGGAAGTGGTGGTACAAGAACCGTCAAGGGCGTGGAACTCGTAGAAGCTGCCATTGGCCGTCAGATCGCTGCAAAGCCTGATATGCCATTCGATCAGCAGGTTCGCCTTTATAAGAACAATGGGATCATCAACCAGGCTTGGAAGAAGGATTTCTCCACTGCGGTTTATAACCTCGGAGAGATCACCATAGACGCCCAGGGGAAACCCTCAGGCAAGCTCCTCCAGCCAACCATTGATTCCCTAGAGCGGTTCTCCATAGCCCGTCAGGTCTCTGAGCAGTATGCCAAGGATCTCGTCGGTGAGGATAACTACAAGATTCTAAACAAGATTCAGGCTCTCCGTGAGGCTGGCATCCCTGATGTCAATATGGCCGCAGGTGTCGTGAATCAGATCAACCGTCGTCAGTATGAGCCTGTCACATGGGGCAACATCAAGAAGGATGTAGGGACTGCCATCGAGGATATCAAAAATCCTGGCATCTTTACGGGTCGCTTCTGGGGTGAATTGTTCCGTGGTGAATTCGGATCAGCATCAAAGAACATCATTCCAATTCAAGGAAACATCCAAGAGTTGGCTGAGGCTTATGTCCAAGCTCGTATCGCTCCTGATGGTAAGTCTGCCGTCAAGATGGCTACTGAGTACATGAGTAAGTCTGTAGTGCAGGTGAACAACACCCTGTACATGCGTTCGGATCTTCCCAAGGTTCCCAAGGGTGAGGACGAGATTGATTGGTTTGAAAGATATCAAACGGAAGTACTCATTCCTCAACTGAAAAAGATGGGCATCGATCCTAGCGTTTCAGATCTCACATTGCTCCCTCAGAAGGGTGGGCAACCCAGCTACGTGATCGCCAACCTGGCTATGCCAATCTCTGGTGTGAACGGTGGTGCGATGGTTGTCACTCAGGCTGAGATCGAGAAGTGGATTGAAGGCTCAATCAACACACGGAATCAAGGTGCTGCTGATGATGCTAACACCGATCTCAAGCGTAAGCAGATCCGTGAGGAAAGACGCAAGAACCGAGTAAGTGCAGATAGAAAAACTATCTTAGGATTTTGATTAGCCCTGAGGGGTCAAAAGGATAAGGAATGACTGAACTTAGTAATGTAGGAAAGTTTTTGAACTTTCTTGGTGCAGCCGAGGGTGCAGGTTATAACACTATCACTGGTGGAGGATCTTTCTCCAGCTATGATAAGCATCCAGGCATCGTAGGAATGCGGACCAAGGAAGGTCCCAGTACTGCGGCCGGTAAGTATCAGATTACGAAAACAACGTATGATGATGTTGCACCTAAGCTAGGGATTACCGATTTCTCCCCCGCTAGTCAGGATCGCATTGCATTAGAATTGATACGCTCAAAGGGTGCCTTGGCAGATGTCCAGTCGGGCAACTTCGAGGCAGCCATCAATAAACTAGGGGGCACATGGGCATCACTGCCTAGTAGCCCCTATAGTCAACCTAAAAGATCGTCGGAGTGGGTAAGCCAGTATTTCGGTGGCAAGATCAAGCCACGGGAATACACACCTCCCACTTTGCAGAATCAAACAGATATACCCATTGCTCCTTCTTATAACGTGGGGGCTAGTGAGCTGGCGTTCAAACAGGCTCAGGATGAAGCGAAATATGGAGGCATAGGCAATCAGCTCTCCAACCTTCCTGAGGCCATTGGACTAGGCTTTCAAACACAGAATTACGTATACAACTGGCTGGTAGATCGAAATCTACAGCAGGTGGATACAGACTTTAGATATACCAAGGATCTGGTTTCCCAAGCCACGGCTGGAATCAACCCTGACTATCACGGCTACATCCTCTCTGGGGTCTCTCAGGATGATGTGTTCCGTCGTAGGGCTAAGGTTGAGGATGCCATGAGGAAGCAGCAGGAGCTGGCTTCCATGGGAACCGTGGGTGCCATTGGTACCTTCACAGGTGCTCTCCTGGACCTACCCACTTTGGTAGGGTTCGTACCCGGATTGGGTACGGCCTCGGTCATCAGCAAAGCCAACCGTCTCAAGAATGCTCTAGCCACAGGCTTGGCGTTCGCAGGTGGCAACGTAGCTGGTGAAGCTGCTCTCTCGAAATTCCGTCCCTTGGCAACCAACGATGATCTCGTATGGGCTGCCGCCTCTGGTCTCGCCTTTGGTCTCCCAATAGGGGCTATGGCTCGTCCTGCTGGTAGCGTCGGAAGATTGGCGATTGAGTTTGGTCAGGAGGCTGAAGCCCTCCAGAAGTTTGGCCAGAAGACAGCCACCAAGATCCAGATTGATGAGATCACCAGTGCCGGATTGGAGCTGACGGAGAAGGGCAAGAAGACCCTCGATCCTCAGTACCGCCAGGCTCAGGTAGCTCAGGCTGAAATTGACGCCATCAAGGTGGAATCCAAATCGATTCCTATGATGCAGAAGAGTTCGTCTTATACGGAGTTTGTCCCTAAGACGAAGAGCGGAAAAGAGTATCCTGCTGAGTCAACCCGTAAGGTGCTTGAAGATCTCGTAAAGAGTGCTGATCCTCAGGTCGCTAAGATGGCCACAAGGCTCTTGGAACAGATTGGTGATGATATCCCATTCTACACACTCCCGAAGAGTGCCAAGGCTCTCAGCAACCGTCCTGGTGTCTATTACCCTTCACCACACCTCGTGTCGGTCTCAAGGGAAGCTAAGGAAACTACAAAGATCCATGAGATTGCTCATGCGGTCACTGTTCATAAGCTGGATTATGGTAAGGCGAACCCTGATACCGCTCATGGTAAGCTCTATCAAGAAATTAATTCGTATTACCAACAAGCATTGAAAGAAGCAAGCAAGCAAGGGTTCAAGAGTTATTACCTCAAGAACATTGATGAGTTTGCAGCAGGTCTCTACGGTGGATCTTCAGCCAAGCCGTTGGTTGAGTTCCTCTCCAAGATCAAGGTTGACGGTGACGTCTCACTCCTGAGCAAGTTCGTTCAGGCGGTGGGCAAGCTCCTCGGCTTTGGTGACGATGAGATGAACCTCTACCTCAAATCCCTCAACGCTACCGAGCAGCTCATTGATGAGAAGCTTATGGTCAAGCTGACAGGGAAGGGGAACCGTGGCGATAAGGAGTTCCTGTTGGATGATGTCGAGCCAGGTATGGCTGACTATATGCCAGACGGGAAGTCGAGCTTCACCTCCTACGGTCCTGCCCTAGAAAACTTCTTTGCTCGTGAGTGGGTGCCCAAAGAAGCCCGTGAGATATTTCACAAGCTCGCTGGTACCACCACAGGTTACAAGAATCATGCCGTTGTCTCTCAGTCAGCATGGGATCAGACCCTCGCCCTAGGCGATGGATGGATCACCAAGCTCGATAAATCCTTCAAGCCAGCCTTCAATAAATACTTTGAAGAGTTGATGGAGAAGGGTGAAGCCAGTCGTTGGAAACGAGCTGAAGTGTTTGATTCGTGGGAGAAACAAGTAGGGGATTATGTTCGTGGTGTCGAAGCGGATTACCATCCATCCATTATCAAGGTAGGCAACGATGTCAAAACCCTGATGAAGGAAGCTGTAGACCACATCAATAATCCAGGGAAGTTCAATGGTTCAACCAAAAGAGGCCTTACACAGGTCGAAGAGGTTGACCCTGAGACTGGCGTAAAGACGCTCTCAGATCCGCTTCCCTACAATGAGAATTATCTGCCTCGTCATCCTGACGTAGCGAAGTTCAATTCCATGACCGCTCAGTTTGGAGCTGAAACCGTACAACGGTATTTCTCCAATGCGTTCAAAGCAGCCAACCCAGATGTTGATGCTAAGGTCGCTCAGAGGTTTGGGAAGTGGTACTTCAACAATCTTCAGGAATCGAAGCTAAACAGAACTAACGATAACCTAGAGAACATGCTCAGGGGATTCGATAGGGATAGCCTCAAGGAATCGTTCATTAAGAATGGAGCGATGACTGAGGATGAAGCCATAGAGCTTCTGGCTAAGATGTTCCCCAAAAAGGATAAAGCCAACCCTCTAACGAAGAACCTCAAATCACGTTCCTCTCTCGATGAGACATACACCGAGCAGATCCTTATGCCTGATGGCACAACTCACACAATGAGTTTGAATGACTTCATTGACAACCGTACATTCGATGTCCTTGAAGCCTACCTCAGGAGAACTGCTGGTTCGATCTCACTGGCTAACCAGTTGGATGTCTACAAGGCATCTGACATTGACCGATTGGTCAAGAATGCAACCTCTCAGGAGTTTGGTTCTGCCCTCTCGGGAGACCGTTTGGCCTCTGTAAGAGAGAACCTCGATTTCACCTTTGATCGAATCCTCGGTCGTCCGGTGGAGCAATTCACGCCTGGCAACAAGCTCCTCGAAATGTGGAGAGCCTTGAACGTCACCCGCCTCATGGGTGGTGCCGTTTATAACCAGGTACAGGAGTTGTCACAGATCATTGGATCCTTGGGATGGAAAACCACCCTCAAGGCGATCCCTGAGCTGCGTGGGCTGATGCGTGATGTGAAGTCAGGCAAGGTCCAAAATGAGATGCTCGATCAGCTCGAGAACCTCACTGGTGGGGCAGGGGCTGATCTCCTGCGTAGAACCGATTTCTCCCCTCGGGATGATTGGGTCAGACAGAGAGGTAACACCGCTCTGAACCAGTGGCTCGATAGAACCGACAACGTGATGTCTCGTTCGGCTTCAGGCGTTCTGAAGTGGACGGGTATGACGGGCGTTATGATTCAACAGAAGCGGATCCATGCGATCGCTATGATCAATCACTTCGTTGAGGCAGCTAATGGTAAGAACAAGCTGTTCTTCTCGAAAGAGAGATTGGCTTGGATGGGCTTGGATGACGCTGACACCAAGAAGGTGTTGGATAACATCAAGATCTACCATAAGGATGTCCAAGGATCTAAGATTGGTCAGGTTGATTTCGAAAAGTGGCAAGCCTCTGATCCTGAAACCTACGCTAAGTTTATCGTAGCGTTCCAACGGGAATCTCGTAGGGTTGTCCAGGAGAATGATCTCGCTTCCATGGTTCCGATCATGGGCAAGGGCTGGGGTCAAACCATGTTCCAGTTCCTCAACTTCTCGTTGCAGGGATGGAACAAGTCTCTTGGCTTTGCCATGAATCATAGGGACTATCAGACCCTCTCAACGGTTCTCCATGGCTCTATGTTCGCTGCTGCCACCTATCTGGCTCGTACCAATGCTCAGATGGCAGGTATGTCGGCTGAAGAGAGAGCTGAGTTCGCTGAGAAGCGTCTCAACACCAAGCAGATCGTTGCCAACTCGATTGGCCGTATCGCTCAGGTGTCGGTGCTTCCTGTTCTCATTGACTCAACCATTGCTCCTACTCCGATATTCTCCGGTGCAAGAACCACGTCCAACGTGACGGACTTTGTGGGATCAAACCCCACGCTATCTGCGATCAGCACGGCTTTGGCTATGCCTCGTAAGATTGCCCTTGCTTCTGCCTCTGATGAGGTACAGGTAAGTGAAAGAGATGTCCGTAACTGGATGAAGCTTCTACCGTTCAATAACGTAGTCGGAATCTCAAACGTATTAAATTCAATTGCTGCTGATTATCCAAACACGGATAAACAGGAATAACAATCGCCCCCAGGTAACACTGGGGGTTTTCTTTTGGAGATATTTAAGTGCCTTATAGTTACGTACAATATACTGGTAACGGCTCCACCACTAATTATGCTTTCTCATTTCCCTACCTGAATGCCTCGCATATCAAGGTACGGGTGAATGGAGTTCTTACGGCTTTTACGTTCTTGAACTCAAGCACTGTCACCATCTCTCCCGCTCCTGCTAATGGAGCAATTATCGACATTCGAAGGGAGACTCCTAAAGACAACCCTCCAGTTGACTTTACGGATGGCTCGGTGCTGCTTGAAGCGGACCTAGACCAGCTCGCAAAGTTTAACCTCTACACCGCCCAAGAGTCATCGGATGGTGTATCCGATTCGATCACGAAGGACACTCTAGGCGTATGGGATGCACAGTCCCGTCGCATGAAGAGCCTAGCAGATCCTGTTAACGCCAATGATGCCGTCAATAAGGTATGGGCTGAAACAGGTATGACATCGCAGTTGGCACAAGCCACCACACAGGCTTCCAATGCCTCTGCCTCCGCAAGCTCGGCTTCAGGCTCTGCCTCTACGGCTACAGCTCAGGCTACGATTGCAACCACGAAGGCTTCTGAGGCTTCTGCCTCGGCTCTGGCTGCTTCTGGTTCGGCTACCTCTGCCAGTGGATCTGCCTCGACGGCTACCACACAGGCTGGAGTAGCAACCACCCAGGCAGGGATCGCCACAACCAAAGCTGGTGAAGCGTCTGCCTCGGCTGCCTCTGCCTCTAGCTCTGCTAGTTCGGCTACTGGCTCTGCAACCACTGCCTCTACCCAGGCTGGCATTGCAACCACTCAGGCAAACAACGCCTCTAACTCGGCTACCTCGGCTTCTAACAGTGCGTCCACTGCGACCACTCAAGCGGGGATCGCTGCGACCAAGGCAGGTGAGGCCGCAGGTTCGGCTAGTGCTGCTGCTGGATCGGCTGCGACTGCAACCACACAAGCTGGTACTGCAACCACCAAGGCATCAGAGGCTGCTGCTTCTGCAATCCTAGCCAATGATTGGGCTACGCTGACCACTGGTCCTGTAGCAGGTGGAGAGTACTCCTCTAAGTACCACGCACAGCAAGCCTCTAGCTCGGCTTCAACAGCTACAACTCAGGCAGGAATTGCAACAACCAAGGCGAATGAAGCCAACGCTTCAGCTATCTCTGCGGCTGCTTCTGCTTCCTCTGCTGCTGCTCTCTTGGATAACTTTGATGATCGCTATCTCGGTCCTAAGTCTTCTGCTCCTACTCTTGATAACGACGGCAATGCGCTTGTTGTTGGTGCTCTGTATTTCGATACGACAACTGGCAAGATGCGTGTCTACACGGCATCAGGATGGATAGATGCAAGCTCTGCTTCTGTAGCTACATTGGCTCAGTTCCAGTTTAATGCGACTGCTGGTCAGACCACATTCAGTGGAGCTGCTGCTGTCGGTGGAACTCTAGCTTATACCGTAGGTGCTGTTCTGGTTGCACTCAATGGTGTGCTTCTCGAAGAAACCTCTGATTTCACAGCGTCCAATGGCACGTCAATCGTGCTGGCTTCTGCCGCTGCTGCTGGTGACGAGCTGAACGTATATGCGTTTGGTAACTTCCTGGTGGCGGATACGTATAGCGTAGCTGGTGCTGATGCTAAGTTTGCAACAAAGGTCAACCCTGCGCTGTCTGGAGTTGTGACTGTCGCATCTGGTGGTGCTCACGTTATGGCAGCATCTGATGGGGCCACTGGTTCCTCGATGTTCCACTTTACGGATCAGAACACCTACTTTGACAACGTCAAGGGTGGTAATCAGGTCTTCCGTGGTGGTGCTGGGTTTACGGAGAGGATGCGTATCGATTCATCTGGTAACGTTGGTGTAGGTACTAGCAGTCCTGTTGTAAAGCTCCATGTTGTCGGCGATGTAATGAATAATATTGGTTCTAGTATTGCGACCAATATTTATTATGACGGCGGTGCTGCAACAAATAAATTTGCTTCAAATGGTTTTGGCGGTGTATTAACTATAGCCGAATCAGGTTCAGGTGGATTTAGGTTTTACACAGCTCCAAGCAATTCCAGCGGTGCTGGAGCAAATGCAACAATAACAGAACGGATGCGTATTACCTCTGACGGATTATTGCAGTTCAACTCAGGTTACGGCTCAGTCGCCACTGCATACGGTTGTCGTGCATGGGTGAACTTCAATGGTACTGGTACCGTAGCTATTCGTGCTAGTGGTAATGTGAGTTCGATTACCGATAACGGAACGGGTGATTACACAGTCAACTTTACAAATTCGATGCCAGACGCTAACTACACATGGTCTGGGTTTGCACAGCTGGACAATACGACAAACTATTACCGGATCATTACATCTCGTGGTATGCCAGCATCGTCCTCTGTTAGAGTACATACAGGACATGCAACAGAAAGCACTGGAGCTGGAGTTGCGGATTGCTTGGCTGTTGGTGTTTCTATATTCCGCTAATCAGGAGAAACTATGAATCAACGTATTATTTATCCAAACGATGACGGCGGTGTATCTATTCTCATCCCCGCTCCTGAGTGCGAATTGTCAATCGAAGAGATTGCTGCAAAGGATGTCCCTGAAGGCAAACCTTACAAGATCGTGGATGTCTCTGACATTCCAGAAGACCGCACTTTCCGTAACGCATGGGAGTACCAAGAATGATCGTCATCAACATTGACAAGGCGAAAGCTATCACTAAGGACCGCTTGCGGATCGAACGTGCTCCTTTGCTCCAGGCTCAGGACGTGGCCTTCCAACGGGCTTTGGAATCGGGCGAGGACACTTCCGCCATTGTTGCAGAAAAACAACGGCTCAGGGATGTCACCAAGCTGGCTGACCAGGCTGCAACGCTAGACGAGCTGAAAGCTTTGACAGCGGATGCTCCATCCGAAGTAGCCTAAGCGAAATCAACAAGTTAGCCAGGGGTGTGACAACCCTTGGCTTCACCTTTATTTATTAAGGAAATTATTATGAGTAAAGCGAGAGACCTCGCACGAGTCATGGTAGACACTAGTGGGCTCATTGCTGCGGGTAACTTAGGCAACGCAGTTCCTGCTGATGGTTCTATCACGTCGGCAAAAATTGCTGATGGAACAATCGCCACTGCGGATCTCGCAGACAGTGCAGTTACAAATGCCAAGATAGCAGCCTTGGCGGCAAGCAAGCTTACTGGTCAAGTACCACGAGCAAATGCTCCGAGCGGAAGTATCTTGCAGGCATTACAGGCAACAAACAACTCGGTTTATGCGATTTCAGGCACGGGTACGTTTACCAATCTTTCCATTTCAATCACGCCTACATCCAGTAGCTCGAGATTTCTTTTGTTGGCAAACATTGGGCAAATCGGACATTCTGGTAATGGGTCAACCATCGCCTTAAATTTTGCTAGAAACGGATCTAGCCTAAATTACATTAGTGGCGGTTCTTATAACGGCATGGTGACTTTCGTGAACGCTGATACAAATGCTGGCAATACAACTGGCCCGACTATAATATTTATTGATTCACCAAATACGACGAGCGCAATTACGTACTCTGTTATTTATGCTCTCGACGGTAATAAATGGGTCGGTCGAAGGGGGCAGGACGGATACATAGCTGCCTCACAACAATTTCAAGTATTGGAGATTGCCTGATGAAGCCGCATATAGCTGATGCACTTTTTGCTCTTACACCCAACGCATCGTTTCAGGTGCATGGAGAAGCCTATGAGGATATCGTTTGGCTTGATGAAACTACATCATGTCCCGCAAAAGAAGCGGTTCTTGGTCAGCTCGCCCTTTTAGAGGCAGAGTATCAGGCAACTGAATATCAACGCAAGAGATCGCTTGAGTATCCTCCGATCACCGATTACATCGATGGTGTGGTGAAAGGCGACCAGGCTCAAATTGATAAATACATTGCGGACTGCCTAGCTGTAAAAGCTAAGTACCCTAAGCCTTAAGGGACTAGCGTATGGAACAGCTTGAACACCGTGTTATCAAACTAGAGCTACGAGTAGACAACCACGCAGACGACCTAAAGAAACTTTCAGACATCTCTGACAGTCTCAAGAAGTCCCTAGTCTCCATCGAGAAAACCCTCGCCCAGATCAAATGGATCGCCCTTGGCGCAATCATAGCCGTTATGGGACAGGCGATGGGACTCGATAAGATCATAAAGGTATTCCTATGAACAAAGCAGACGAAAAAGAACTGGCTGGACTCCATGGCGAGCTGGCAAGGGTTCTGAAGGATGCCATTGTCAAGGAGTACGTGGACGAGGCAGGAAATCAGATCCCTCCTCCAGCGGCTATCCTCAACGTTGCCCGGCAATTCCTGAAGGACAACAAGATCGAGGCCGTCTCAGTTGAGGGATCTCCGCTTCATTCCCTGGCTGATCTACCCGTATTTGAGGACGAGAACATCGTCCCCATTCGTAAAACCTCTTAAACGGCTCAGAGAGGCTTTTTCTCGGTTTTCCTAGGCTACCCCCTAGGGAGACCCTGAAAACGTCTCTAAGGTGCCTCTAATCGCCTCCAAATGGATTCTAAACACAGAGTATTATCTGACTTCAGGGTGTTCTCCCATGTCATATGGCAACACCTGAACCTCCCACCCCTCACTCCCGTACAGAATGACATCTGCCTGTACCTCCAGAATGGTCCTAAGCGATCCATTATCGAGGCTTTCCGTGGAGTAGGGAAATCCTTTCTAACCTCAGCCTTCGTCTGCTGGATCCTCCTCAACGATCCCCAGAAGAAGATCTTGGTGGTCTCTGCCTCAAAGGAGAGGGCTGACGCCTTCTCCACCTTCGTCAAACGATTGATCAATGAAGTACCGATCCTTCAGCACTTGCGTCCTAAGGAAGGCCAAAGAGACTCTGTAATCGCCTTTGACGTGGGTCCTGCGATTGCCGACCATTCCCCTTCGGTGAAATCCATTGGTGTCACTGGTCAGCTTACCGGATCCCGTGCGGATATCATCGTAGCTGACGATATCGAGACACCAGGCAACTCAGCCACTCAGATGATGCGAGACAAGCTCTCCGAGTTGGTCAAGGAGTTTGACTCGATTCTCAAGCCTCTGGATACAAGCCGTATCATATACCTTGGTACACCCCAGTTGGAGATGTCCCTGTACAACTCCCTCGGGGAGAGGGGCTATGAGACCCGTATCTGGCCAGCCCAGTACCCAGAGATCCCCAAGGTTCTCTCCTACCAAGGCAAGCTAGCCCCTTGGATCACTCTGGCTCTGGAGAAGGACCCTAGCCTCGTAGGGAAGGCTACAGACCCCCTGCGATTCGGTGAGGAAGACCTCCTAGAACGGAGAGCCTCCTACGGTAGGGCAGGGTTCGCCTTACAGTTCATGCTCGACACCTCCTTGAGTGATGCCGACAGGTACCCCCTGAAGGTCTCAGACCTGGTTGTCCAGTCCCTGAACCCAACCATGGCTCACCTCAAGGTAGCTTGGGCAGCAGCTCCTGAGCTGGTCATCAATGACCTCCCCAATGTGGCTCTCACAGGGGACAAGTTCTATCGCCCCATGTGGCACTCTCAGGATATGGCTGAGTACACAGGCTGTGTGATGGCCATAGACCCCTCTGGTAGGGGTTCAGACGAGACAGGCTATGCCATCGTCAAGATGCTCGCTGGAAATCAATACGTGGCAGCTTGTGGTGGTCTTATGGGCGGTTATTCAGACCAGACCCTAGAGACACTCGCTAGGTTGGCTAAGATGCACCAGGTGAACCATGTCATTGTCGAAGCGAACTTCGGTGATGGTATGTACACCAAGCTCCTGACTCCAGTGATGGCTAGGATCCATAAGTGCTTGATTGAAGAAGTCAAACATTCCACTCAGAAGGAGATGAGGATCATAGACACCCTAGAGCCTGTCATGTCTCAACACAGACTGATTGTTGACCAGGAGATGATCCGGAAGGACTTTGAGTCAGCTCAGGATCCCAAGTACTCCCTCATCTACCAGATGACAAGGATCACCAAGGATCGAGGTGCTCTGATCCATGATGACCGTCTAGACGCCCTAGCGATGGCTGTAGGGTACTGGGTGGAGCATATGGCCAGAGACAACGACAAGGCAGTAGCTCAATATAAGTCAGAATTCCTCAAGAAGGAACTTCAAGGGTTCATGAAGAATGCTCTTGGAGGGAGACCTAAAGGAACCTCTTGGTTGTCCAAAAATAGGGCCACAAGATAGCGACTAAAATGAAGTGACCTAACCCCCTGTTTTATAAGACAATTCCTATAGTCCTTGAATAGGGGGAGGGGAGAACCTATAGTTTAACTATAAGATAGACCTAGAGATAGACCTATAGAATGGACTATAGGTTGTCCTATAGAGTCACTTTAGAACCTAAAGAGACTATAGGTTGTCTATAGAGTGATCTATAGGTATATATCTATGATATATATATACGTATATAAACCTTAGGTAAGCCTGAAGGTAGGCTAGAGGTTAACTTGTGGGGATCTCCTGGGGCTATGCTCCAAGTCAGGAATCCACCCTGAAATGTTTTGTTACAAAAATTTGAGTGCCTACCTCGATTTCTTAAAATGGGCGATTCCCCCCTCGTGCTTTTTGGAAAACCAAAGAATCCCGCAGAATCAAGCACTTAGATTGGCACAAACAATGGCACAATCCCGCTAACCCATTGAAATCATTAGCATCACTTCGGATTAGATATCCTATGCACCCAACAAACTGATAGCTAGAAGGTAACTGTTGCGAAAAAACAACAGTCTGCCTCTCAGACTATCAGTGCGTTTTTTTTTGAGCTGGGGATCACCAGGAGACCAACCACGAGCCAACCGGAAGCCAACCAGGAGACCAACCAGGAGCAGCCCAACGGATGACCAGGGGATGACCACGAGCCAACCAACGGATGACCACGAGCCAACCAACGGATGACCACGAGCCAACCACGAGCAGCCCAACGGATCCCCAACGGATGCCCACGAGCAGCCCCTACAATCGGTCCGTTTTCGTCCTAGGGTTTGTCCTAGTGCAGATTGTCATAATGTGAAACAAAAACCTAGATTCCTAGGGTATATTTCAGGTATGGCAACAACGCCATTAACACTAGGAGATTAGAAAATGACCATTGATAACATAGACGAATTAGAGGGATCCGCCTGGATTGACCATCATAATCAACGGGTGCATGACTTTTATGCTAAGGGGCTAGACTTTAAACCCGATCCAGAATGCTCCGCATGTGATATACACAACGATTATATTTGCTTCGAACACGAGTTAATACAATTAAGAGAATCAGAAGGGGGCGAGGTATGCTAAAACTAATCGATAAAATACTAGGATTCGAAGGTACAACGTGGGGCGACGTCATTTTAGGCCTAGCCCTTGCGCTTTCCTTTTGGTTTGCCCTTGTAGTTTTTCTTTCACTGTAACTAGGAGATATCAATATGACAACGTACGAATTCCACAATCGGAAGCCCTCTATCGTCCAGGTTCGGGCATGTATCAAGAATGCCCTAAAAGACGGCTCAACCATGATTGAAATTATATGGGGCGAAAATCGGGTTTATCTAGACCAGGACTCTAGGGGCCTATGGTCCGGCAACGGCTGGATTAAAAGTATTTCAGGGTATGACCTAGCAAGCGAGCTAAACAAGGCCAATGCTCAGAAATTCGTCGATAACCATTTTCAATTTGTCACCATCGGGTAACGCTTGCCAATCGGCAACAATCCCGCTATTTTATGACCTACCACTTTCCAGGAGATCCAAAAATGAAGAAAATCCATCCCGCTAAATTCCCTATCAAGCTGCTGGGGATTAGCACGAACGCCAAGACCGTAAAGGGTGAAAAGTACGGGTTTATGACCGGGGTTTTATACCTGGCACCTAGCACAATTTCAGGTTTTAACACTTGCCCTATGGCAAAGCTTGCCAAGTGCGAAGCGGCTTGCCTCTATTCCGCTGGGCGTGGGGCGTTTAATTCCGTCCAGGAGAGCCGGATCAATAAGACGATCCTATTTCATACCAGAAGGGCCGAGTTTATGCGCCTATTGGTGAAGGATATAGAGCGGCTTATCCGCAAGGCAAAGCGTGAAAACATGGTCCCGCTAGTGCGCCTAAATGGCACGAGTGATATCCGTTGGGAGACGATCCGGTTCGATTACACGTTTGCCCATGGTAAAACCCGCAACGTGACCATTTTCGAAGTTTTCCCGGAGATCCAATTTTATGACTATACGAAACTATCCAACCGGAAGGATATCCCGGCAAACTATGATTTGACGTTTTCCTATAGCGGATCCCCTGGGTATCAGAAGCACGTCCAGGCAGCCATTGCGCAAGGTATGCGCATTGCGACGGTATTCCGCAAGCGGGAGGAAATCCCGTCCCATTTCCTGGGGCTGGAATGCGTTGACGGTGACGACAGTGACATTCGCCATTTAGACCCGCAGGGCGTCATTGTTGCGTTATATGCCAAGGGCGCAGCGAAGCGGGATCGTACGGGGTTCGTTGTGGATAGCGGCTCCAGGGTTATCCCGCTCGCCATTGCGGCCTAACGGTGACCAATTGCCAATAATTGCCCCTAGGAAATGCCTGGGGGTAATTGTGGGTAATTTTGCCCGGTATCAGGAGATCACAAAATGAAAGCTTCAACTATCAACGCTGGGGATCGTGTCGCCTATTCGTCCAAATGGCTTAAATCCGTCCAGGCCCATCACCTGGGCCAATTGCGGGGCGTTGTGGATCGTGTAGAGAATGGCGTCGCCTATATCACCTGGGGCGAGTATGGGCCCCGAGCCGTCCTAATAGCTAACCTGGTGAAGGTGGATCGTATCCATTTAGAGCCGGCCTAACGGTTAGCGGGACCGAATAGGAGGCCCTTGGAGACGAAAACCAGGGGCAGCCAATACCCAAGTATCAGAAAACGAGAAAACCGCACCATGGACCCATAAAGCCCCTTAAAATCGATCCCCTTATAAATCAAGCACTTACGATATTCAGTAAGGCTGCCGCAAACTCATGGCCAGCTCTATTTTTTTTAAACACGAACTCTTGGCCGATCATTTTTCAGGGTCTAGCGCAAAGCCATGGCCGATCAAAATTGTTTCTCATAATATACAAAACTAGCCCGTAATGTATCATATACGCTACATTATCCGGCTTACGGACTCGTTTATGTTACATGTAACAACTTTCTCACATCGTGAAACAAAACCCATTGACACTCCGCAAAAGTATGGCCGATAATCCGTATATGTCCTGACCCAAGGACAATAATACGTGGGGGTCACTGGCGGACGCTGAGAAGTCTTCAGACAATAGATGACAAACGAGAGGGCATTCCTTTGAGTGTCCTCTTTTTTGTTATGACTATAGGAGATTACAATGACTGTTGAGAAATACACAAGCAGCAAACGTGGTCAGATGCAAGCAATTGCTGATGACTTAGGCAAACCCTACGAGGAGCTAGAGCCATGGGTTGATTATGACCCAATCACAATCGATGAGATTGCCTGGCAGGTTCACAAGGGTAGGACTGGTGTAGTATGGACTGGAGATTAATATGATCAACGAACATGATTTGAATGACTTTGTAACACAAGCACTAGAGACCACAGGCGACGTAGCCCTTGATGTAAAAGAGCACGAAGGTCAGACTGTCCTAGATATGAAGAACTTCTTGCACAAGTACACTGAGACCGTCGCTAAGATGCTCTCGGACAAGTGCGATAAGGCTTGGTACTTTGATGCAGCTAACCTCATCAGGCAGACCGCAGGGATCCCCATCTCTGTGTCCTCAGATGTCCAGTTGAGCATGAAGCTGCACCCTGAAGATGATCCAGAATGAGGAGGAAATATGGTGCAATATCATGGTTCAGTTAAGGCGCACGAATTGACGGACGAACAGAAGTTGAGACGTGCCAAACAGTTACCAGCGTTTCCAGTCAATGTATATGAAGGCCACACAAAAGACGGGATGACGTTACGAGACTATTTTGCGGCTCAAGCAATGGTTGGGGTGTTGACCATGCTACGGGGTGGCAACGAAGGACTTATTACCGTCCAAGAAAGTACGAGTAAATATGCGTATGAATGGGCGGACGCAATGTTGCAGGCTCGTGATGTTGAATAGGTGGTTCACCGTTAGGGACGAGGAGGGGATAGCTCTTCGATTGTTCGACACCAAGGATGAAGCCGAGAGATTCCTTCAACCTGGCTGGACGATCAACGAGAAGCCAATCCCGCCTCGCAAGTCAATCTATGAGCTGTTAGGTCCAGCTCCTTTTTGAAAGGAATGTATGATACTAATCAAGTGGTTAGGCACGATCTTGTGTCTCATAGGTATCACTCTCACGAGCTTCAACGTGTACCCATTGAACGTGATCTTTAGTCTCATTGGGTCTGCCTTGTGGACACTCGCTGGGTTTCTCCAAAGAGATCCTCCGTTGTTCCTCGTGGAGTTCGTAGCAGTAGCAATCTATTTCGCAGGGTTGATCTCTTGGTTGGTGATGTGATGGTTTGGCTGTGTCCACCACTAAACCTGAAAAACTGGAATAACTGTTGGAAATGGAGAGCAGAACTTACGCAGGATGAGCAGCAAGACGATAAATGTGATCATTGTTTGAATAACGAAAGGAATCATGATGGCTCGTGTAATTACAAAAAATCGAATTACCCTTGAAGAGGACATTCTGAAGATCTGGGATATCAAAACGGATATCGAGACATTCCTTCAGATGTATTGTGATAACCCACAGCCGATGAGTGAGGATGATGTTTATAACTACCTCCACTCGATCAGCAACATCCTAGACCTGCGCATGGAGAGGCTTTGGGATACCTTCTGTCAGTGCTTCGAGTTGGACGAGTACGCCAGTGAGGAAGCGATCGCTGAGAGAATCAAGCTGTGGCAAGATAGCCAGGAGCAGGACAAACCCAAAAAGAAAGGGAAGAAAACATGAGACGCCATTTTATCAGCGTGACCATCATGGCCTTCCTACTAGGGGTGACCCTAGGGTTCATGGCAGGGAAGGCTCACGCCCAACAAAACACCTACAGCGACCAGTATGGGCGAGTGGTAGGGCAGGGGAGCACGGTGGGCAACCAGACCACCTACAGCGATCAGTATGGCAGGACATTGGGATACGGCTATCAGGTGGGAAACCAAACCACCTATGTCGATCAGTATGGAAGAACCCTTGGGTATGAGTCCCAGATAGGGACTAACCCATACCCGAATTCACACCCGAATATATCCAATTCGATGCCAGCCCCATTCACAGGGAGATAACATGAAGCAGTATTTTTTGATTGGTTTGGTGTTTGTGGCAGGGGTGATGGGTACCGAGTATTTCAAGCGGTACGGCACCTACCTCGATGAGCTGAAGTGTGGAACGTTCAAGCCCGGTTGGACGACCGTGGTGGCCTATGACGATGGCGAATTGATTTGTGTCTATCGCCAACAGGACTGGCCCCAGAAGACCGTCTCAGGGAGATCCGTATGAAGGTCGTCATCATTTTAGAAGACACCCCCAAAGGGATCTACCCTGAGGTTCGATGGAAGGGGAATGGGGTCTGTGACCACCCTCCAGACAGCATCTCGCTACACCTTTGTACTCTACTCGTGAAACAGATCGAGGAGCTGGCAAAAGCGGGGGCATTGGTGGTCGTGAAGGAGCCTATGACACCCGAAGCTGAAGCTTCACAAAGGCGTCTCGGATAGCTGCTGATTCGGATCTGAAGGGTCCATCCTCATCGACGGCTACCACTTTGCCCTTCTGGGTTCGCTCCCAGTACCACCCGCCATAGCGAAGCGGTTCCCCCTTTATGCGGGTACCATTCCAAACCTTGGTAGTGGTTCTTCCCGCAAAGTAGACCTTCACCCCGGACTTTTTGACCTGGTTGATGAAGTTCGTAGGCAGTCTCACACATTCCTCCTTTGATTTTAGTTACCATCTGGAGAGTGCTGAGTCAGGGCAACCGTTGTCAAGCCCCGCTTTCGCTTATCAACGCTTACCATGTGGTGATAATCCGTTGACGGATGAGTCCGCATGATTCAGACTCGAAAGCGTTGAATCACAAAGCAGGAGTGTGATTACAGATGC
>JACCEB011551377.1_pt1 | contig 24201 bp, 21 predicted proteins | sample 7454761 | NCBI WGS metagenome assembly JACCEB01 (sample SAMN15323454, study PRJNA562643) | freshwater metagenome | isolation source: river surface water | place: USA:Blue River Watershed | collected 2017-08-18
ACTCGAACCCTCGCATGCCGGAATCAAAATCCGGTGCCTTGACCAACTTGGCGACTCCCCTGTGGCGTCTACTGATTAAACCGAATTGTAAGCGGGATTTTGTTTTAATCCCCGAACAAGCCGACCCACCCATCCAGAGGGAAGTTTTTGCAACATACCATCGATTTCATTGGCGCTTAGTAGCTTTGGTACAGCAGCAAATACACAACTACCTGATCCGGACATTCTTTTTGCCGAATTGGGAAGATATTGCGAGATCCAATCCAATGCTCGATTTACCTCTGGGCAGATCTTGCTCGCTATTGGTTGCAGATCATTCCCAAATTGGGGATCAGACCAGTGGCTGGCAAGAAAGTGTGAAATTGTAATAGGCGCATGATTACGGGTCAACGTTTCTGCTTGAAAAACATCCTTGGTTGAGATGGATTGACCTGGGAAGATAACCAAAAATTGATCTTCAGGAAGTTTAATTGCCCCTAGATGCTCCCCGATCCCTTCTACAAACGCATTTTGTCCAAAAAGAAAAAATGGCACATCCGCACCAAGCTCTAATCCCAGTTTCATTAACTCAGTTTGACTAAGGTTTAAATCCCAGAGTTGATTTAAGCCAATCAAAACACTTGCCGCATCAGATGAGCCGCCACCCAAACCAGCGCCCATGGGAATATTTTTTTTTAAGGTAATGGCCGCTCCAAATCGATATGCAGTATGCTTTTTCAAAAGTTGTGCTGCTCGAACAACCAGGTCATTTTCTGCGGCAACCCCATCAGCACCAACAAGCCTCTTAATTTCATTGCTCTTGAGGGGTTGTAAGGCAATGTTATCGTACCAATCAATGAGCTGAAAAGCAGATTGCAATTGATGATAGCCATCGTCGCGCTGCCCTGTGATGTGAAGAAATAGGTTTATTTTGGCAGGAGCAAGAAGCTCAATCGCTTTAGTCATTGACTTGGTCAAAAATCAATCGCACATCAATCGTACCGGTATTGGTATTGCGAGTCATATTTAAGCGCTCAATCTTTTTGCCCTCACTCCAAACATAAGCCAAATTCCACCCATCTTGCCGAATAATTTTCACCTGTCCTCGCTCATCGCGCTCTAATCGTGCTGCGCTTCCAGGGCGCACTTGACCGTTTAGCCAATTAGATAAGCCTCGCGCTGGCAGAGGTAGGCCAATAGTATTTTGTAATAGCGTATCGGCATCAATTGCTGTCACTTTTTTGCCATCGCGTTCTAAAGTTGCTTCACCAGGGTTAATCACAATCTTAGCAATGGCGCTACCCATCGGGCTGCGTATTTCCAAAGTATCGCTGTAGCCATTTTTACTCAGAGTAAAACTTCCGGTTCCACCTTGAGTATTGTTGTTAGGGCGATCACTCATTTTGACAGCAAACCGTCCATCCCATTGATTAGCAATCTTATCTACCGAGAGTATCCAATCGGGCTTTAGGCGCTTTAATGTCTCTTTTAATGTTGGATTGTTCGCATCAATTAGTTCTCCTTGGCGCCAAGCTGCTTCTGCCTCTAAGGGCCGATTTAAAACCCAGAGCACTTCGCCAAGATGAGCGGCAATATCAGCTTCTGGTTTCATCCGAAATGCATCTTGTAGTTGTGTTAACGCGAGAGCTGTTTTACCTAAACGAAAGTTTACCCATGCTAGGCTATCTAAAATAAAAGCGTCACTAGGAGACAGTGTATGCGCTTTAAAAATAAGCTCATACGCTTCCGATAATTTAATATTGCGATCTGCTAATGAGTAGCCCAGAGCATTTAATGAATTGACATCATTGGGATTTTTCTTGAGGATATTGCGCAATGTTTTTTCCATTACCTCAAATTGACCCGCCTTTTCAGCCGCTAGCGCATAGCTATACAAAATCTCAGGACTACTGGGCGGTGGTACTAAAGCAGAAATGATTTTGTAATAGGCCTGCATGGCTGAGCCCTCATCCATTGCTCGGCCAATTAAACTTTGCCATTGTTTAAGTGTTTGCTCTCTCTCACTTAGAGATTGTTGTTTTAAGAGTGCGATTGCTGGTTTAACAGATTCAGACCAACGCTGATTGAGCATAAGGAGTGTAACTAACACCTCTTTCGGCCTCGTTTGCGATGGCTTTGATAGTTCATCCCAAGTTTGTGCCGCAACTAAAGCCAAATCAGCAGCGTTTGCAGCAATAGCTATTTCCATTGCGCGTTGTGCCAGATCAGGTTCACCCGTTTGCCGAGCAAGACTTAGGTACGTTTGATAGGCCAAGCCCGCTTCGCCACGTTGAAGAGCAATTTCAGAGGCTAAGATTTCAAATACTTGTTCACCAGTAGCCCCTTTGCCTTGTTGTTGAGCTTCGGTAGATTGGGGGCTGAGGATGGAAATGAGAGCAAGGGAGAGCGATAAAAGGCTTCGTAAACCAAGCCAACCCGCCTGTTTTTGCAAGAAATTTATATCCATCAGCACATTCTAATCCTCGAATCTACAATTCATTTATGCCAGAGCTACCAGAGGTTGAAGTCACTCGTCTAGGAATCAAGCCCCATATTGAGGGGCGGACTGTAACCGGGGTGAGCATCTTGGATGGTCGCTTACGCTGGCCAGTGCCCAAATCTTTAGCCAAGCTGTTGGTAGGTCAGCGCCTTAGTACGATTGAGAGGAGAGGCAAGTACTTATTGCTAAAAATGGATACCGGTTATTTGCTAATTCATTTGGGCATGACTGGAGTTTTACGGGTTCTGCCCATCACTGATGCAATAAAGCCGCACGATCGCGTGATGATTCATTTTGGTGAGATTGGTTTACGTCTTCATGACCCGCGTAAATTTGGCGCGGTTCTTTGGCATTCATTGACCAAAGGAGCAATTGAGAATCACCCCTTAATAAAAAAATTAGGCCCTGAACCTCTTGCCGCAGAATTTGCTGGTGATTTAGGTGCACAACGTTTGTATCAATTCTCCCGTAAACGTACTGTCGCAGTAAAATCATTTTTGCTGGCAGGGCAAGCTGTTGTAGGTGTCGGAAATATTTATTGTTCAGAATCATTATTTGAGGCAGGTATTCATCCGCGCCTACCCGCTGGCAAGTTAACCAAAGCACAATGTGGACGATTAGCAAAATCAGTGCGGGAAGTTTTGACTAAAGCAATTAAGGCGGGCGGCAGTAGTTTGCGTGATTTTGTCGACGCTCATGGCGAACCCGGCTACTTCATGATGCAAACCAAGGTCTACGATCGGGCTAATGAGCCCTGCCGAATTTGTAAAACACCGATTGTGCAAATTGTTCAGGCTCAGCGCTCGACATATTTTTGCCCAGCGTGCCAAAGACGTTAAAGCATGTCATTTGCAAGCACCATTATTCGTTGGCATGTAAAGCACGGGCGCACGAACTTACCTTGGCAAAATAAGCGTGATCCTTATGCCATTTGGGTCTCTGAAATCATGCTCCAGCAGACGCAAGTTAGTACCGTAAAAGAGCGCTATAAACTTTTTATAAAGCGTTTTCCTACCGTGAAGTCCTTAGCAAAAGCACAGATTGATGAAGTGATGGCTTTATGGAGTGGTTTGGGTTATTACTCTCGAGCACGTAACCTACATCGTTGCGCTCAAACCATCATGACTGAATTTTCTGGAGAGTTCCCTCGGGATGTTGATCAACTAGAAAGTCTACCTGGGATCGGTAGGTCAACTGCAGGGGCCATTGCTGCCTTTGCCTATCAGGCACGCACACCTATTTTGGATGCAAATGTAAAGCGGGTTTTGAGTCGCTTTTTTGGGATTACGGGTGATCTTCAGAATCAAAAAACCACACAACAACTTTGGGCCAAAGCACAAGACTTATTACCAAAATCAGCAGAGAAGATGCCAATCTATACCCAAGCCCTAATGGATTTTGGAGCCACTTGGTGCACACCAAAGCGGGCGCAGTGTATTGCAGAACCGAGTCCACAATGTCCAATGATGAAAGCATGCCTTGCCTATCAAAGTAATCGAGTTAATGAAATTCCGGCGAAGAAAAAAAAGACTGTTTCCCCATCATTTCAGACGCAGATATTTTTGGTTGAATGTGGTGAATTTGTATTACTAGAGCGTAGGGCGCCCAAAGCAATATGGGGCGGCTTGTATTCATTACCGGAGTTACCTTGGCAAGTACGGAATGGAGCACCTACAAAAATTACTGTTCAAAATGCTCCAAAATGGATGAAGCAAACTACTCTTGGTAGCCAACAAATTTTGATGAATGATGGACAAATAATCTCAGTGGAAGCATGTAAAGAGATTGATCATATTTTTAGTCATCGCCGTTTGAGGATTTTTCCCCACATTATTCGAGTGAAAAAAAAGTGGCAGCTTGGTCTAGATCATTTAATATGGATAAAGAAAAGTAATCTAGGGCAAATTGGCTTGCCTCAACCAATTCGACTATTTTTAGAGTCAAGTTCGCGATGACGCTCTAGAAAATAAATATTATTAATTTCTTTCTTTTCTGAAAAATAATTCTTCAGTTGATGAACGATATAAACAGAGCGATGTTGACCACCTGTACAGCCAATCGCAACGGTTAGGTAACTTCGGCCGTCTTGTAAATAGCGGGGCAGCCATTTTTCTAGATAGGATTTAATGTCTGCTAGCATTTGTGCAACTTCAGGAAATTGAGTTAAGTATTCAGCAACAGGCTTATCTTTGCCGCTGAGTTCTCGCAAGGGAGGTTCATAGTGGGGATTGGGCAAGCAGCGGACATCAAAAACGATATCAGCTTCACTTGGCACACCTTTTTTAAAAGCAAAGGATTCAAAAATTAGGGCGAGACCGATAGGCTTCTCTTTGAGGTGCTCTGTAATCCATTGTCTCAGGGTATGCGCGGGAATATGACCAGTATCAATTTGTTGCGCTTGCTCTGCTAAAGGTGCAAGCATTTGTCGTTCTTTCTCGATCACATCAATCAAAGTTGTTGACTCATTTGGATTAGAAAGAGGGTGGCGCCGCCTTGTTTCGGAAAATCGCTGTACTAGGGTATTCGTATCCGCGTTCAAGAAAAGAACTTCTACTTCATGCTTGGCTCGCAACTTTTGTAATAGTGCTGGTAATTGCGAAATAGACTCACCCCTGCGGGCATCAACGGCAATGGCAATTTGTTTACGCTGCTCTAACTCCATTGTCTCAACTAATTTTTCAATAAGAGGTACTGGTAAATTGTCGATACAGTCATAACCAGAGTCTTCAAAAGCGCGCAAAGCAACTGATTTGCCCGAACCTGAGATGCCAGTAATCAGGTGGATTCTCATCTTATAAAAGACGACCCTGGGACTTATTATTATCGTTGTCAAGACTCATTTGATTGCGTTGACGCTCAATGAAATCTTTTAAGGTATCGATCCCACGCAATTGCAAGATCGTATTGCGAACTGCTGCCTCAACTAGTACCGCCAAATTTCGCCCAGCAGCAACTTGGATTTTTACAGTACGAATAGGAATATCAAGCACATTAATGAATTGAGATTCAATAGGCAGCCTTTCAAATTCGCCGTCATTCCGCCGTACAAGCTGCACAATCAGCCGTAGCTTAAGCTTACGACGTACAGCTGTCTCCCCAAAAATTGTACGGATATCTAATAAACCCAGGCCACGTACCTCTAAGAGATCACGCAGAATATCTGGACAACGGCCTTCGATATAGTCTGGGCCTAGTCGTGTGAAATCGACCGCATCGTCAGCGACTAATCCATGACCTCGTGAAATTAATTCAAGACCTAATTCACTTTTTCCCAGACCTGATTCGCCAGTAATGAGGACGCCAAGACCTAAGATGTCCATGAATACACCATGCATTGTGATACATGGGGCGCCGATTTTAGTTAAGTAGAAACGGAGATGATCAATAACTTCAGCTGCTGATGTACTGGTCGAGAACAAAGGAGTAGATGAGCGCTGGCAATACAGCTGTAATTCATCATCAGGCTTGCATCCATCTGCAACAATAATGCAGGGTGGATTACTGCTGATGAGGGAGCTGATTTGAGCTTGTCGTTCACCAGGTGAAAGTTTGGCATGGTATTGAACTTCTTGAAGACCAAAAATTTGTATTCGGCTTGGATGGATCATATTTAAGTGACCCACTAGGTCGGATGACGCAGCCGCGGCCCGAACAGCCTGCGAATCAAATTTTCGATCGGCCCCTTCTAGCCCACTAATCCAGGACAGTTTCAAGTCGGCAATATTGTCATCGAATATTTGTTGGGCAGTTACGCCTTCAAGCAGAAGTTGCTGGCTCATTCCTAGGCTTCCCAATGACAAATGAGTTGCTGGACTTTTTCAGGACTCGATTCTGTTTGAAGCTGTTCACGAACCTGAGCATCTGAAAGTAATTGGGCAATAGAAGACAGAATTTCAAGGTGTTCTTGAGTTGCTTTCTCCGGAACTAATAAAAAAATAAGCAAGGAAACAGGTTGCCCGTCAGGGGCGTTGAACTCAATTGGGTTACTTAGTCTAAAAAAGGCAGCATAGGGTTGCTTTAAGCCTTTGATGCGTCCGTGTGGTATTGCTACACCAGCACCTAGCCCAGTTGTGCCTAAATTTTCACGGGCATTTAGAAAACCGAAAACAGTATCTGCAGGGATGTTAAGTTTTTTGGCAAAGTACTGACTAGCATCCTCAAAAGCCTCAGCTTTAGACTTAGCTAAACCATTGAGATTGATGCCGTCAGTTGTAAAAAGTTCAGTCAGAACATTCATGACCCCCTATTATAGGTCTCTATTGGGAAAGGCTTTGTACCTTATTTTTATCATGATGATGATGCTGAATTCGTTCTTTGTGTTTAACTAATTGACGATCTAGTTTGTCAATCACCGCATCCATTGCCTGATAGAGATTTTCATGATGGGCCTCGGCAAATAATTCTTTGCCTTTTAGGTGTAATGTGAGCTCCGCGGTTTGTCGCAACTCTTTTTCTTTGGCTTTATCCACCATTAGAAAAGCAGATGCATCAATGACATGATCAAAATGTTTACGAATTCGTTCAAGACCACCTTCGAGATGATTGCGAATGGCTGGAGTAACTTCCATATGACGGCTGTTGATGCGTAAATTCATTACAAACCTCCATGATTAATGCCTACGCAAATGCATGGCGGGGATGCGTAGTGACTCCCGATATTTCGCTACAGTTCGGCGAGCAATCACATATCCTTGGTTTTCTAAAATATTAGCAATAGAATTATCTGAAATTGGCTTACCGGGCAATTCTTGAGCAACGATTCGTTTAATAATTGCCTGCACTGCAGTTGCGCAGATATCATCGCCTTGTTCAGAGGCAATTGCTTTACTAAAGAAATGTTTTAGTTCAAATAATCCCAAGGGGCAGCTTAGATATTTTTGATTGGTTACGCGAGATACTGTAGATTCATGCAACTCTAGGTTATCAGCGATTTCTCTTAAAACCAATGGGCGCATACCAATATCCCCATCATTAAAGAAGTTTTGCTGCCGTGCAACGATCTCTCCAGCCACGCGCAGTATGGATTCTTCACGTTGCTGAATATTTTTTACTAGCCATTTCGCTTCGGTTATTTTCTGACGCATCGCACCAATTGCATTTTTATCACGATACTCACTCAAAATATTTATATATTCTTGATTTAAAGAGATTTTTACGACAGCCTCTGGATTGCGTTCGGCAATCCAAAGAGCCCCACGTTTTTTTACCAAGATGTCGGGAGTAATGTATTGATTCGGGGTGCTTACGAATTCAACTGCAGGATTGGGATTCAGACGCTTAATTTTTTCAATGGCGGCTTCAATCTGATTTTCTGATTTACCTAATAAGACCCGAAGTTTTGAAACATCATGATTTGCAATTTTTTGTAAATGCGATCGGCATATTTGTAGAGCAAGTAAATATATCTCGCGGCCTTGATCGGCAGGGTTGATGTTCCCTAAGTGCCGCTCAAGTTGCAATACAAGACACTCGCTTAAATCACGCGCTCCTATACCTGCGGGCTCTAGCCTCTGAAGTTGAGTAAGAGCGGATTGTACGTGTTCCAGGGTATATTTTTCTTGAAACAGCTCAGCTAATTCCAGCGTAATATTTTCAAGACTACTGTCGAGGTAGCCGTGCTCATTGAGACATCCAGCTAAATAGTGGACCAGACCTTTAGTTTGGGCATCAAGGTCGAGTAAGTTAATTTGCTGATTTAGGTAGCCTATTAGGGTTGCCTCAAAGGTCAAGCTTTCTAGGCGATCGAGGTCAAATTCGCCAGTAAGCCTGGTTTGGCTTGATTGGAACTCAAGCAGGGGGTTCTCTTGAGCAGCCTTCTCAAGCTCGATGTCTAATTCTAAAGAAGACAGCAGTAGCAAACGAACCGCTTGCTGCATCTGGGGGCTAAGCGAGCTTTGTTGGCTGAGGCGAGTGCTAAGAGAGAATTGCATGAAACTATTCTAGGAAGACCGAATTCTCGAAAAGGTCTTAAATTCACCAAAATGGTGCATTACATTCGGAAATTTTCTCCTAAGTAGACCCTTCTCACAGAATCATTTTCAATAATCTCATCAGGTTTGCCGGCCGCAAGGACGCTACCTTCACTGATGATGTAGGCGTGATCGCAAATTCCAAGAGTTTCTCGAACGTTGTGGTCAGTGATGAGAACCCCAATTTGACGATCCCGTAAAAAACGAACAATCCTTTGAATTTCACCTACCGCAATGGGATCAACCCCAGCAAAGGGTTCATCTAACAGGATAAATTTAGGGTGTGATGCCAAAGCTCGAGCAATTTCTACGCGCCGCCTCTCACCACCCGAAAGAGAAAGAGCGGGATTGTTACGTAAGTGAGTGATTTGAAGTTCACCCAAGAGTTCATCGAGACGAACCTGAATTTGTTTTTTGCTGAGTGGCTTGCCCTCGTACTCTTGAAGTTCAAGAACAGCCTGAATATTTTCAGCGACATTTAACTTACGGAATACGGAGGCTTCTTGAGGAAGATAGGAAAGCCCCATGCGCGCGCGTTGGTGAATGGGTAGATGACTAATTTTTTTCTCATTCAAGGTTATGGCACCACCATCAAGGGGAACTAAGCCAACGATCATATAAAACGATGTTGTTTTACCTGCACCATTGGGACCTAGCAGGCCAACAACTTCACCACTTTTAACCTCAATGCTGACATTGCGCACGACAGTTCTGGAGCCATAGCGCTTTTGAAGACCCTCGGCCTGAAGTGTGGATGGTTGGGCAGAGCTCATATTAATTAATTAGAACTTTCTTCCGGGGGGCTAAGATTGCTCTTGATTGGGGCGGAGCATTGGGGTCAATTGCCTGAGGCCTAACTTTATAGCTCTCTTTAATATCTTCATACTCAATTTGCCAGCCTTGCAATTGGTCAAGCATTTGCATATTTAATAAGCGCTTTACCTTGGCATTGCCAGTCAAAATGATTTCTTCTTTCTTGTCATCATAAAGAATATCTCTACCAATACCTTGCATAAATTCTTCAGCAAGACCGTCGCGTCGTTGACGCATTGACGCAAGGGATTCAATTTTGCCTTTGAGATCGATGTTTTGATAGCCTTGAGGATCAACTTGGATATTACCTTTATCTCCTTTGGCTATCATAGATCCCTTAACTAATAATACGTCGCCACTGAGAACATAGGATTGTTTAACATCATCGACATCGACGCGATCTGCATTCACAATTAAAGGCTTATCTTGATCATTTTTATTTGCATGAACATGACCCATCCATAGAGATGATGAAAGTAATAGCATCATAAAAAATGATCTCAATTACCCCTCCGTTGCTCAGCGGGTTCAATACGCCCACGCACTTGCCCAGTCAGTGAGACGCTTTGCTGAACGTTATTAAAGGAACCGCCCCCGGTCGAATTCATGATGGAGAGTCCTTGCTGTAACTCCAATGCTTTATCAGTTCGTACAATATCGTCATTAATTAGAACTTGAAAATAGCTTGAGCGAGCTAATAGCCTCGGTGACGCTTTGGTATTTCCAATCGCTTCTTGCGCAGGGCGATAAATTTCTCCATTTTCATAGAGATCCAAAATAGTTAGGTCACCATCAATATGACCGCGATCTGCTCTAACAGTTACCGGTGGACCTTGCAACTGAAAGGCACGCATTCGGGGGCGCTCTAGGTCCATTGAAGCATCGTCCTCAAAGTGCACAAGTTTATTACCGAGCAAGCGATATTTGGTCTGACCGAGTTCATTCAAGTTCGATAACGACGCATTCTTCAGAATGTAATCTGGCACATGTTGCGGCACTCTAGCTAAAGCAAGTGATTCGGGCGGAGAGCTTCTTTTTACTAACCAAAAGGTGGTAAGGGTAAGTGAGCCCATTATTAAAAAGGGGAGAATTCGTAGTAGCCCCCGTATTAAGAATTGGGAAATTTGCTGACCAGTCAATTTCATCATAGTGAGGACTGACCTTTTATTGCGGACAAAAGGGTTTCGTAGTGGCCTTGCGCCTTTAAGATTAAATCGCAGGCTTCACGTACAGCACCAAAGCCACCATTTGCTTGGGTAATGTAATGTGCAATTTGACAGACCTCGGGGTGAGCTTGAGCCGGCACAATCCGCAAACCAGCTCTCATAAGAATTGGTAAGTCAGGCCAGTCATCGCCCATGATGGCAAGATCGTTTGCCTTTAAGCCGGTGCGTTTTAAGAGCTCTTCGAGTGCAGTGATCTTATCTTTTACGCCTGTAAATACGTGTTGGATATCCAGCTCATCGCATCGCCCCAAGACCATCTTGGAGTGACGGCCCGTAATCACTGCGCATGGCACCCCGATGCGTTGAAGCAATTGAATACCATAACCATCTTGAATATCAAAGCCCTTTAGTACCTCTTTGCCATCAGCTCCAAAAAAGACTTGTCCATTCGTTAGCACGCCATCAACATCAAGAACGAGGAGGCGAATTTTGGATGCCCGCTCTAAGGCCTGGGGGTGAGCGGTAATTGGATTTGTAGTGTGGGTAGTAAATGCAACAGGCATGAATTAGATTACTTTCGCAGCAAATAAATCATGAAGGTTGAGGGCGCCCAGCAGGGTTTTATTAGCATCCGCAACAATTAAATGATTAATCCGATAATGCTCCATCATTTCAATGGCTTCTTCGGCAATGAGATCCGGTGGAATTGTTCTGGGGTTTGCTGTGATTGCTTGTGCCAGGTTGATTGTTTTGATATCTGATCCCTTTTCAATCAATCTACGTAAATCACCATCAGTCAAAATACCCATTACCTGATTTTTTGAGTTGATGATGACCACTAGCCCCATTTTTTGACGGCTCATTTCTGCCAAGGCTTCTTGGAAAGAACTGCTTTCCAGAACTTTAGGGGTGTTCGCAAAATCCCGCATCACCTCAGAAACATGCACTAATAATTTACGACCCAATCGACCACCTGGATGTGATCGTAAAAAATCTTCTGCCTTAAAACCTCTGGCATCCAAGAGAGCCACTGCTAGGGCGTCTCCCATAGCCAGAGCAGCAGTCGTACTTGTGGTCGGAGCCATATTTAACGGGCATGCCTCTTTATCCACACTGACATCCAAATGTGCATCTGCTAATTGAGCTAGGGATGAGTTCGGGCCACCTGTTAAGGCAATCAGTTTTGCACCTGTGCGTTTGATAATGGGCACAATCGTCAGTAACTCTTCGGTTTCTCCGGAGTTGGAGATTGCGACAAAAACATCATCACGGGTCACCATGCCAAGGTCCCCATGGCTAGCTTCGGCTGGATGAACAAAAAAAGCGGGCGAGCCTGTAGAGGCAAACGTTGCGGCAATTTTTCGGGCGATATGACCTGATTTACCAATTCCAGAGACAACAATCCGACCGCGGCATTGTTCCAAAAGAGTTACAGATAAAACAAGCGCATCTTGACCAGTCTTTGCAAGCCTCTCGCGCATTTTGCGTAAAGCATCCGCTTCGATATCGAGGGTATCGCACGCTAACTCAAGCGCACGTTGGTTCTTAGCTATCATGGAGTAAGTATATGCCGTCCGTTCTTCAATTAACCCTCTTTTTGTTGGCCTCAGGTGTGGCGGGAGTGCTTATTTTCCGCTATTTTGGGCTACCCCCTATTTTGGGTTACTTGGCTGTTGGGGTTTTGATTGGCCCTCACGCCCTGGGCCTTGCATCTGACTCTGAGACCGTAAAGTATCTAGCAGAATTCGGCGTGGTCTTCTTGATGTTTTCGATTGGCTTGGAGTTCAATATCCATAAACTCCGCTCGATGCGCAAAATTGTGTTTGGGTTGGGCGCAAGTCAGGTCATCCTAACAATCGTCTTGACCATTCCAATTGGCTTGATGATTGCTTGGATTTATCCAATGTCTTGGCAGGCGGCACTTGCTTTGGGCGGTGCTTTATCAATGTCATCAACAGCTATCGTCACCAAAATTTTGTCAGATCGCATGGAGTTGGAGACTGAACAGGGTCGTAATGTAATTGGTATTCTTTTGTTTCAAGATCTTGCTGTTATTTTCTTATTAATTTTGATTCCGTCGTTAAGCCAGAGCGGAAAGGATCTTGTCAGCGATATTTCGGTAGCTTTAGTCAAGATTACGATGGCCTTAATTTTGATTTTTTATATTGGCCAAACTGTAATGAGTCGCTGGTTTAAGTTGGTTGCAGCATACCGCTCGCAAGAGCTGTTCATGCTTAATTTGCTATTGATTGTTTTAGGTATGTCGGCTCTTACAGAGCACTTCGGTTTATCAATGGCTCTCGGTGCTTTTTTGGCAGGAATGTTGATTTCAGAGACTCCCTATCGTCATGAAGTTGAGGACGATATCAAGCCATTTCGGGATGTATTGCTGGGCTTATTCTTTATTACGATTGGAATGTTGCTTGATCTTCGGGTTATTTATGAGCAATGGTTTTTAGTTTTGGTGTTATTTGTTTTACCTCTTGTTTTTAAATTTGGCTTAGTTGCAATTCTCGCGCGTTTATTCGGATCCAGCCCTGGGATTTCAATCCGGACTGGATTATGCCTTGCTCAGGCTGGAGAGTTTGGATTCGTATTATTAAATCAAATTGATGGCCTCCATCTCATTGACCCTGCATTTAGCCAAGCTGTTTTGGCGGCAATGTTGTTGTCTATGCTAACCGCACCTTTTTTAATTCAGTACAGTGATCAGATCGCCTTACGTTTTGCCAGTAATGAATGGCTTTTGCAGTCACTTGCATTAACGAAGGTGGCCACGAAAAGTGTTCGTTTTAAAGATCACGTAATCATTTGTGGTTTTGGCCGTTCTGGCCAAGCTCTTGCCAAAATGCTTGATCAAGAAAACATTCCTTATTTAGCCCTTGACTTAGATCCCGATCGGATTGCAGATGCTGTGGCAGGTGGTAGTCACGTTGTTTATGGGGATGCAACGCGTGAGAATGTTCTGGTTGCCGCAGGTATTTCTCGAGCAAAGGCACTTGTTATTTCATTCGTGAATACGCCCGCAAGTTTAAAGATCTTGCATCAGGTGGAGGATTTGAGGCCAGGCATGACCGTACTGGTTCGTACTCGGGATGATGCTGATTTAGAAAAGTTACAAAGTGCTGGTGCAACAGAGGTAATTCCCGAGTTAATTGAGGGAAGTTTGATGTTGGCTTCCCATGTTTTATTAATGATGGGGGTGCCAATGCGTAAAGTAGTGAGGCGCGTTACTGATGCGCGGGAGGAGCGCTATGGGTTACTGCGTGGCTATTTTAGAGGTGCCGAGGATGATGAGGTAAGCGCCAATCAGTCCTGGCATCTTCATTCTGTACCTTTACAAGAGAACGCAAATGCTCTGGGTAAGCGCTTATCAGAGCTTTCACTGGAAGAGGATGGGGTTCATGTTCAGGCCGTGCGGAGAAAGCAGTCCGGATCTGACTATCTGAAGCTAGATCTTCGCGATGACCCTGTTTTACAGATGGGGGATATTATCGTTTTATCTGGCAGTCCAGAATCTATCGATTTAGCTGAGACTCGCTTGCTCTAACGATTTTTTAGCCTTTAACGGCATTGTTGGTTTAGTTTTCAGAAGCGGCTTGAGATATTTGCCAGTAAAGCTTTTTGGATGGTTAGCGACTTCTTCTGGTGTACCGGTGGCAATAATTTGCCCACCGCCAGCGCCTCCATTGGGCCCAAGATCAATCAACCAATCAGCAGTTTTGATGACGTCTAGATTGTGTTCAATAATCACAATGGTATTGCCTTGCTTCTTAAGTGTATGAATAACGCCGAGCAATAATTTGATGTCATGAAAATGTAAACCTGTCGTTGGCTCATCCAGGATATAAAGTGTACGACCAGTATCGCGTTTAGAAAGCTCAAGAGATAATTTCACTCGTTGAGCTTCACCCCCAGAGAGTGTGGTTGCACTTTGACCGAGACAAACGTAGCCTAAGCCAACATCAAGCAAGGTCTTCAGTTTACGTTTAACAACCGGTACTGCCTCGAAGAACTCATGAGCCTGTTCTATGGTCATTGCTAGAACTTCGTGGATATTCTTGCCTTTGTAACGAATGTCCAGGGTTTCTCGGTTATAGCGCTTACCGTGACAGACATCACAAGGTACATAAACATCAGGTAAAAAGTGCATCTCCACTTTTAGTACGCCATCACCCTCACAGGTTTCACAACGACCCCCTTTGACGTTAAAGGAAAACCGCCCTGCCTCATAGCCACGCTCGCGCGCCGCCGGCACCCCAGCAAATAACTCCCGAATTGGCGTAAAGACCCCAGTGTAAGTTGCTGGATTAGACCGTGGTGTTCGACCAATTGGAGATTGGTCAACATTAATGACCTTATCAAAAAACTCAATTCCATCAATCCTCTCATGCGGGGCAGGTTCAGTACTTGATCCATAAAGATGGTGGGCAACCGCATGAAATAGGGTGTCGTTAATGAGAGTCGATTTACCTGATCCCGATACGCCAGTAACGCAGGTTAATAAACCTACAGGGATCCTTGCGTCCACTTTTTGTAGGTTATTGCCTGTGGCACCAATGATGCTTAGATAGCGTCCGTCGTTTTTGATACGTTGCTGGGGAACTGCAATTTCCTCTTGTCCCGATAAGTATGCACCGGTAAGAGAATTTGGATTGTTCTCAACTTCAGTGGGAGTTCCAGTTGCAACGATTTTTCCTCCATGAACACCTGCACCTGGACCAATATCAATGACATAGTCAGAGGCACGAATCATATCTTCATCGTGCTCTACAACTAAAACACTATTACCCAAATCACGTAAATGTTTAAGTGTTGCAATTAAGCGATCGTTATCGCGTTGATGTAAACCAATAGAGGGCTCATCCAATACGTACATCACGCCAGTTAGTCCCGAGCCAATTTGAGAGGCTAGACGAATGCGTTGCGCCTCTCCGCCGGACAAGGTATCGGCACTGCGCTCAAGTGATAAGTAATCTAAGCCAACATCATTTAAGAAGCGCAAGCGGGAGCTAATTTCTTTAACAATTTTGTCCGCAATCTCACGTTTTGCACCCCTTAGATTTAAGTCGGTAAAGTAATTTTGGGCTTCCCGAAGGGGTAGGGCGCTGATTTCATAAATTCCACGAGCTTGTTTACTTTCACCTACTTTGACAAAGCGAGCTTCTTTACGTAAGCGGGTGCCCCCACAATCAGGACAAGAGCGAATATTTTGATAACGGGAGAGTTCTTCACGAACTGCGACCGAATCGGTTTCGCGATAACGACGTTCGAAGTTGGCTAATATTCCCTCAAAGGAGTGCTCTCGCACAACCGAGCGCCCCTTTTCGTTGAGATATTCAAAGGGGATGGTAGCGTCACCAGAGCCATACAAAACAAGATCTTGAGCCTTTTTGGAGAGTTTCTCAAATGGCTTCTCTAAATCAAAGCCGCCATGTTTCGCTAGGGTTTGAAGAAGTTTGAAGTAAAACTGATTGCGTCGATCCCAGCCCTTAATTGCTCCCGATGCTAATGAAAGGTCTGGATGGGCTACAACACGCTTGGGATCAAAGAAGGAGATATGACCTAAGCCATCGCAGCTGGGGCATGCCCCCATTGGATTATTAAATGAGAACAAACGAGGCTCTAGCTCTTGTAATGAGTAAGAACAAACAGGGCATGCAAATTTACTAGAAAAAATAGTTTCTGCGCCCGTATCCATATTGACAATCATGGCCTTGCCATCAGCAAGGCGTAAGGCGGTTTCAAAGGATTCGGCAAGACGTTGACTAATTTCTGCTTTAACGCGAATCCGATCAACGACCACCTCAATGGAGTGTTTCTCATTCTTTTTTAATTGCGGTAGTCGATCCGATTCAAAGATTTCTGCCTTGGCAGCATTACTAGTTCCGCCTCCTGAGCGAACCCGAAAACGAACAAATCCCTGAGCTTGAAGGTTTTCAAATAAATCCACAAACTCGCCCTTGCGTTCGCTAACAACGGGAGCCAAAATCATTAGCTTGCTATCTTCGGGCATTGCCATGACGGTGTCGACCATTTGCGAGACACTTTGTGCCTCTAGCGCTAGTTCATGATCAGGACAATATGGAGTTCCTGCCCGAGCAAATAGCAAACGTAAGTAATCATGAATCTCAGTCACAGTACCCACAGTAGAGCGTGGATTATGACTCGTTGCTTTTTGCTCGATTGATATTGCTGGGGAAAGTCCTTCAATGACGTCCACATCGGGCTTTTCCATGAGTTGTAAAAATTGTCTTGCATAGGCTGACAGTGATTCCACATAACGACGCTGCCCTTCCGCATACAGGGTGTCAAAAGCCAATGAGCTTTTGCCAGACCCCGATAGGCCTGTGAGAACGACAAGCTTCTCCCGGGGGATATCCAGATTGATGTTTTTGAGGTTGTGGGTGCGCGCACCGCGGATTTTGATTTCGTCGTTCATGATTTTTTGGCGTAACTTGTTAATATAGCCTTTTCTAATGAACTCTTCCGAACTTCGCTCAACCCTGGCTCTAGCTGGCATCTTTGGCCTGCGTATGCTTGGTTTATTCCTCTTACTACCCGTTTTTTCCCTCCATGCCAGGGATTTGCCTGGGGGGGGAAATGCCCTGTGGGTAGGATTGGCTCTGGGGATTTTTAATATTATTCAGGCTTTTTTTCATATTCCACTAGGCACTCTTTCAGACAGAATTGGACGCAAACCAGTCGTTTTATGGGGCCTAAGCCTATTTATTGCCGGCGCATTAATTGCTGCAAGCAAAGACGATTTACTTTGGATTGCCATTGGTCGAGGATTAATGGGTGCTGGTGCAATTTCTGCTGCGGTGTCAGCTTGGGTGGCTGATTTAACCCGAGAGCAGGTTAGAACTGCTGCAATGGCTATTGTGGGAGGAAGCATCGGCCTCTCATTTGCTCTATCGTTAGTTATAGCTACACCCATTTATCGAGCGATTGGCCTAGACGGGATGTTCCTATTGTTAGCAGGACTTGGTTTGATTGGATTTTTAGTCGCCTGGCTGATAGTGCCAAGCCCGCCCAAGCAAATTCGCTCACCGCATCAGCCCTTAAGACAGATTTTTTTGCGTCCTGAACTATTTCGACTGAATGTGGGTGTTTTTGTTCTAAATGCTACCCAGGTTGCCATGTTTTTAGTGGTGCCAAGACTACTAGTTGATGTGGGCTTGCCACTAGACGACCATTGGAAAGTATATTTTCCAGTTGTTATCGCATCCTTTTTCTTGATGTTGCCAGGAATTATTTATGGTGAGAAAAAGAAACAATTACGCTTTGTTTTACTAACATCCGTTGTCATCCTCTTTATTGCGCAAATCTTATTTTTACAAGCGCACTCACTCACCATGATTGCGATTGCTTTATTAATTTATTTTGTTGGTTTTAACTTGCTAGAGGCTTTACAACCATCCATGGTCTCACGTTGGGCGAATGAAGAGAAAGGTGCTGCATTAGGTATTTACAACACGACACAGTCTGTAGGATTATTTACTGGCGCAGCTTTGGGCGGCTTACTTATGCAATATTTTAGTGAGCCATCGGTGTTCATCGGTGGCGGTCTTTTAATTGTTGCCTGGCTTATAATTGCATGGCCAATGCGTGATGCTCCATCCTCGCAAAAAGCAACGTAGCTTTAGCCACACTTTTATTTACTTTTTACTTCGGGAGACAAAATGGCTTCAGTCAATAAAGTCATCATAGTTGGTAATGTGGGTCGCGACCCAGAAACACGATACATGCCTAGTGGCGATGCAGTCACGAATATTTCTGTGGCAACCTCAGACCGTTACAAAGATAAGCAAACGGGCGAGATGAAAGAAAATACCGAATGGCATCGAATCGCCTTCTTTGGTAAGCTGGCGGAGATTGCTGGCCAGTATTTGAAGAAGGGATCACAGGTGTATGTCGAAGGCCGTTTACGAACGCGCAAGTGGACCGATCAAAGTGGCCAAGAGAAATATTCAACCGAGATCATCGCTGACAGCATGCAGATGTTAGGTGCGCGTATGGCTGGTTCAGGCGATACAGGTGAATCTGGTTCTCGCGCTAAGTCAGCCGAGAGTAGTTCAAGCCCACCATCCGGAGGCCTTGGCGCCATGGATGACGATATACCCTTCTAGGGCTTACTGCCTGGCGTGACGAATATTGTTGGGCCAGGCAGCGTTGTAATCTGTCCGAAAGGGGTTGATATCTAAGCCACCCCGGCGTGTATAGCGTGCATATACAGATAATTTTTCTGGCTTACATCGTGACTTAATGTCGCAGAATATTTTTTCTACACAATGTTCATGGAATTCACCAAGTTGGCGAAAGCCAAGGATATAACGCAATAACCCCTCCTCATTAATTGGCCTTCCTTGATACTGAATTTGTACACTCGCCCAATCGGGTTGGCCAGTTACAGGGCAGTTCGATTTGAGTAAATGAGATACTAATGTCTGGGTAATTGGGGCAAGCGAACTATCAGCTTGTAGCAAAAGAGGATCTGCTTTATGGGAACTATCAACTTCAATATCCAATCGATCCAGTAATTGCCCGCCAAGCTCTTCGATGGCCCCCATTTTTTTATCGGCGCTGATTTCATTGGGTCCAATCAGTTTAATTTGTAAACTACTGCCCAGAGCAGACCTCAGGTCGCGCTGGAGGCAGTTTCGAAGTTCAGCCAAGTCAGCAAAGCGGTGTTGATTTAGGCTGTTGAGATATAGCTTGAATGATTTTGATTCAATCATATTCGGCGAATCAGCTGGAATTACAAATTCTGCTAAGGCGATTTGAGGCTTCCCTTTAGGATTTAGCCAACTGAGTTCGTAGGCGTTCCAGATATCAACCCCAAAGAAGGGTGGCGTTTGTGGATTATTTAATCCAAGACCGGCACGATTTTCGGATCGCACAATTGGAAATAGAAGAGTGGGATCATATTCACTGGGGTAAGTACTATGCTGCCCAAGGACAAAGTCAGTCATGATGAAATTTATTCAGATTTATTTCGATCAGCATTTGCTACGCCTGAGATGACATGACCAGTGGGGGCAACACTAGAGGCCGCATTGCAATGACCGGTTTGATCATCAAAGAAAAAATCAGGCTCAAACTCTTTTAAGAATTCGCGCTTTGAGAGACCGCCCAGAAACATAGCTTCGTCTACACCAATACCCCAGTCCATTAGCGTACGAATTGCACGCTCATGGGCGGGCGCGGAGCGAGCGGTTACTAGGGCAGTACGAATCCGCATCTCACTTTTTGTTGCTGAATCATTTTGCAGTTGATGCAGTGCTGCTAGCAATGGTTTAAATGGACCTGGTGGTAGCGGAATAGAGACATTTTTACTCTCATGGGCAACAAACGCTTTTAAGCCTTGATCCTGAAAAACCTGTTCTGCCTCATCTGAAAAAAGTACTGCATCACCGTCAAAGGCAATACGAATCTCATTAGGGTTGTGCTCGGCCGTTTTACTCGATTCTGGATAGACGCGTGCTGCCGGAAACCCAGCATCTAAAGTAGCGCGTACGTCCTCCTCGTTGGCCGATAAAAATAAATTAGCTTGTAGAGACTTTAAATAATGATAAGGTGGCCTACCTCTGGTAAATACACCACGTTCAATATCAAGGCCATGATGTTTAGCAGAACGAAATACGCGTAGTCCACTCACCGGATCATTGCGCGAGAGGATAACGACTTCAACGCGTTGCTTGTCCTGATTAAAGCGTAATAACTTTTTAACCAAGGGGAAGGCGACACCCGTATGTGCGGGATCTGCTAAACGCTCAAGCTGCAATTTCATATAGGCACTGTCATCGCTTTGTTCAAACAAACGATTTTCTTCTTCGAAATCAAATAATGCTCTTGAAGAAATTGCAACAACCAACTTACCGGCGAGCGTGTAGGACATTTTATTTTAGGAACAATCGGTATGCGGGGTTTTTGCTCTCATCCCAATGGGGGTAACCTAATGTCGTTAGGAAACGCTTAAAAGCAGGCTGTTCATTTTTAGGAACCTGAATACCCACCAAAATTCGTCCGTAATCAGCCCCGTGGTTTCGGTAATGAAAAAGGCTGATATTCCAGTTGGGAGCTAGGCTATTGAGAAAGCGCATTAATGCACCAGGCCTCTCTGGGAATTCAAAGCGATATAGCAGTTCATCCTTCGCAAGGGGTGAGCTACCACCGACCATATGACGTAAATGCGCCTTAGCTAGTTCATCATGGCTGAGGTCAATGGTTGCAAAGCCTGCTTTCCGAAAAGACTGAGCTATTGTTTTGCTATCACCCGCTTTATGTGTGCCAATACCAACAAAAATATGCGCTTTATCCTGATGAGCAATTCGGTAATTAAACTCTGTGACATTGCGCTTACCTAACATTTTGCAAAAGGCTTTAAAGGATCCGCGCTCTTCGGGAATGGTCACGGCGAATACTGCCTCTCGAAATTCACCGACATCGGCTCGTTCAGCTACAAAGCGAAGGCGACTAAAGTTCATATTTGCGCCGCAAGCAATCGCTACAAAAGTTTTATTTTTCAGGCGATGACGTTCAATATATTTTTTAGCACCCGCAATCGCTAAGGCGCCTGCTGGCTCCAAAATACTTCGCGTATCAGTAAATACATCATTAATGGCAGCACAGATTTCATCTGTATCAACAAGAATAATATCGTCGACTACGCGCTGACAAATTTTGAATGTTTCTTTACCGACTAGTTTGACTGCGGTGCCGTCAGAAAATAAACCAACTTCTTTAAGTTCCATGCGTTTGCCAGCAGTTAGGGATTGCTTCATGGCATCGGAGTCAACTGTTTGTACGCCGATCACCTTAATGCTTGGACGGACTGCTTTGATATATTCACCAATTCCGGAAATTAAGCCACCGCCGCCGATGGCGACAAAGATTGCATCAATGGGATCAGGATATTGTTGAAGAATTTCTTGGGCGATGGTTCCTTGTCCGGCAATCACATCAGGGTCATCAAAGGGATGAATAAATGTGTACCCTCTTTTTTTCTGGAGTGTTTGTGCATGTTGATATGCATCACTATAAGAGTCGCCAAATAAAACTAGCTCAACCCATTTTTTCCCATGAGACTTCACAGCATCAATTTTGACCTGTGGTGTTGTTATGGGCATCACGATGACTGCTTTACACTTTAATTTTGCTGCAGCAAGTGCAACACCTTGCGCATGGTTACCTGCAGATGCTGCGATAACTCCCTTCTTTAACAAAGCTGGGCTTAGCTGAGCCATTTTGTTATAAGCTCCGCGCAACTTAAATGAGAAGACTGGCTGATTATCTTCGCGCTTAAGAAGAATCGTATTTTGAAGGCGAGAACTAAGGTCTTTTGCTTTCTCGAGTTCGGTCTCGCGGGCTACATCGTAGACCTTGGCACTGAGTATTCGTTTTAAATAGTTACTTTTCATCTTCAAAGCGTACCATGGATAGTACTTAAGTCCTTCAATTGATTCAGAATTGTGTATGAGACCAAACCCACACGATTGCCCAAGGTCTACTAAAATAGGCTTTTAATACACAAGCTCCCATGAACGCTCCTATCCCCTTAGACAGTTTGTCTGAGACTGATACTGAATCCCCCCGTTTGCGCGAGATTCCCTATAACTACACCTCGTTTTCGGACAGAGAGATTGTAATTCGCCTTTTGGGGAAGGAGGCGTGGAAAATACTTGAGCAATTACGTAGCGTTCGGCGAACAGGCCGATCAGCTCGAATGCTTTTTGAAGTGTTGGGAGATATTTGGGTTGTGCAGCGCAATCCTTATTTGCAAGATGACTTGCTCGACAATCCAAAACGACGACAAGCACTTGTTGATGCTTTATGGCATCGTTTACGAGAAGTGGAAAAACGTACCTCCGATGGTTCAGCAGATCAGGTTGGTTTACTCATTGCGAGCGCACGCAATGCAGTGCAATCCTTTGAAACCGAGTTTCATACTGTTTCTCAATTACGCAAGCAGGCAAAGCGGATCTTTTCAAAGCACACACATGTAGACAATATTGCTTTTGATGGAATGTCTCGTGTTGCGCATGTTACAGATGCAACTGATTGGCGTGTGGAATATCCCTTTGTCGTATTAAAACCAGACAGCGAAGCTGAAATCCCCAACTTAGTAAAGGCATGTATTGAATTAGGATTGACGATTGTGCCAAGAGGTGGTGGCACGGGCTATACCGGTGGTGCCATCCCGATGGTTGCGATGTCTGCTGTTATCAATACAGAAAAACTTATCGATTTAGGCGTGGTTGAGAAGCAACTGCTTCCTGGTTTGACAGAACCAGTGCCAATTATTTTTTCGGGTGCCGGTGTCGTAACTCGTCGTGTTGCAGACACTGCAGAATTATCGGGCCTCGTATTTGCGGTTGATCCCACTTCTGCAGATGCAAGTTGCATTGGCGGAAATATTGCAATGAATGCGGGAGGTAAAAAAGCTGTCTTATGGGGCACTGCATTGGATAACCTAGCTAGTTGGCGCATGGTTGATCCCAATGGGAATTGGTTAGATGTTGAGCGTTTGGATCATAACTTGGGAAAGATTCATGAGGTCGCTAAGGCCCGCTTCCAGTTGACATGGTCAGATGGCCTTGGATTACCCGGACAAAAGGTAATACGCTCAGAGATTTTAGAAATCGACGGTGCTAAGTTTAGAAAAGCCGGTCTTGGTAAAGATGTGACAGATAAGTTTTTATCAGGCTTACCGGGAGTTCAAAAAGAGGGCTGTGATGGCTTGATTACAAGCGCTACGTGGATATTGCATCGCATGCCGAAATACATGCGCACTGTGTGTTTGGAGTTTTTTGGTCAAGCGCGCGAGGCCATTCCAAGTATTGTTGAAATTAAAGCCTATTTGGATGATTTAAGTAAAAAAGGTGGCCCCATATTGGCGGGCCTTGAGCATTTAGACGATCGATATCTTAAAGCAGTGGGCTATTCCACCAAGTCAAAGCGGAATGGTTTACCCAAAATGGTTTTGATTGGTGATATTGCAGGTGAGAATGAAGAGGAAGTAGCTGCCGCATCCAGTGAAGTGGTGCGAATGGCCAATCGCCGCGTTGGAGAAGGTTTTGTTGCGGTAAGTGCAGAAGCCCGTAAAAAGTTTTGGCTAGATCGCGCACGAACAGCTGCAATTGCAAAACATACGAATGCGTTTAAGATCAATGAGGATGTGGTTATCCCGCTTGATCGTATGGGCGAATACACCGACGGGATTGAGCAAATCAACATTGAGCTCTCTCTGAAAAATAAGTTACAGCTCCTTGATGCATTGGAAAGTTATTTAAAGCAGCCGTTGTTACCGATTCGTGCCAATGAAGAAATCGAGGATATTTCACATGCGGAGATGGTTGGCGACCGTGTTTTACAGGCACAGACCTTAATGAGTGCTGTGCGCAATCAGTGGTCTGACTGGTTGGGCGATATCAAGCGTTACTTTCCACAGATTCAGGACGGGAGTCTGCGCGCCTCTTGGAAAACACAATTATTGGCACCGCTGCAAATTATCTTTGGCGGCACATCCTTTGAGTTGGTACTCAAAGAAATTGTGAATATTCATCAAAAGATATTACGCAAACGCGTATTTATCGCGCTGCATATGCATGCGGGTGATGGCAATGTACACACCAACATTCCAGTTAACTCAGACGATTACGAAATGTTGCAAGATGCTCACCGTTCTGTTGATCGCATCATGGCTCTGGCGCGATCTCTGGATGGTGTTATTTCAGGTGAGCACGGTATTGGAATTACTAAGTTAGAGTAT
>JACCEB010428817.1_pt1 | contig 24166 bp, 24 predicted proteins | sample 7454761 | NCBI WGS metagenome assembly JACCEB01 (sample SAMN15323454, study PRJNA562643) | freshwater metagenome | isolation source: river surface water | place: USA:Blue River Watershed | collected 2017-08-18
GAAAAGTTCTAATGGAAAATAAGTTATCCTTATATGAATTTCTAATGGAATTCGCGAAAAGTTCTAATGGAAATTATAAGAAGTTCTAATGGAAAATATGTTATCCTTATATGAATTTCTAATGGAAAATAAGTTATCCTTATATGAATTTCATATGAAATTTGAAATAAAAAATGATTTTTAAATTTATATAAATCATAAAAAATATAAGATTAATAATGGAACTTCAAGATACTTTCTGTTGGGATATTCTTGATACTTATTTTATTAAAGGAAAATCCCCTGAAATTATCAGTCCTCTTGTAAAACATCAAATTGACAGTTATAATAAATTCCTCAATACAACACTTCCTCAAATCATTGCTGGTTTTAATCCTATTAAAATTAACACCACAAATAAAAACAACGATACCGACAGTAATATTCAACGTATTTATATTAATGTTCTTCAACCTTCCTTAACAAAACCCACTTATCAACTTCCTGATGGAACTCAAACCATTATGACGCCTCATATTGCTCGTATGAATAACCTTACATATTCAAGTTCTTTATATGTGAAAGTTCATATCATTATTGAAATTATTAATGAAGAAGGCATCCTTACCAAAATTGATAAATACGTCAATAATGTTTATATCGGTAAAATTCCTATCATGGTTCGTTCTAATTCGTGTGTCTTATATCAAATTCCTGCTATTGGTGATAATTATAACAACGAATGTAGATATGACTTTGGTGGTTATTTTATTGTCAATGGTAATGAAAAAGTACTGATTATGCAAGACCGTATTAATGAAAATGATACTCTTGTTTTCACTCCTAATAATAATAACGATGGTATCTATGCTGAAATTAGGTCTATGAGTGATTCAAGTTATTTGCCTCCTAAAACAACAAGCTTAAATATGATTGGCAAGTTAAATCATATGGGCAGAAGTATTCGCCTTAATACCTCATTTATTCGTTGTGAAATTCCCGTTTTCGTCATGTTTAGAGCATTGGGAATTTTAAGTGATAATGAGATTATTAAACATATCGTTTATGATATCGATAATAAAGATAATCAAAGAATTATTGTTCAACTTATGGCCTGTTGTGAAGATGCCTCTGAAATTCACACACAAGAACAAGCAGAAGAGTTTATAATTAAAAATATGATTGGTATCAATAAAAATACTCAAAATTCAACTAAGATTATTAGAGATACCATCATTAATGATTTCTTACCTCACGTTGGTAAGAATTATAGACGCAAAGCCTTATATCTCGGTTATATGATACATAAAATGATTAGAATTTATTTGGAGTATGATGATTACGACAATCGTGACTCTTATATGAATAAAAGAATTGATACCCCTGGGGTTCTTATGTCAAACTTATTTCGTCAATGTTACGGAAAAATGACAAAAGAAATTAAGGCTCTTATTGAACGTGAATTAAACTTATGGAGAGTTAATCATTCTTGTACTACTACTGATATCATCAGTGATAGTAACATTCACAGGTTCTTTAAACATTCATTACTTGAATCATGGCTGAAATATTCACTTTCTACTGGTAACTGGGGAATTAAAAGCATTGGTAGTTTTCAGAATATTCGTCAAGGCGTTTCCCAGGTTTTAAATCGTATGTCCTATGCCAGCACCCTTTCTCATCTTAGACGTATAAGCACCGCTATGGAAAAAAATGGGAAGTTAGTTCAACCTCGCAAATTAGATAACTCCCAGATTAATATGATTTGTCCAGCAGAAACCCCAGAAGGAGCATCCGTTGGTTTAGTTAAAAATATCGCTCTGAGCACAAATATTTCTATTGCTATGAATTCAACTCATATCCGTAATATTCTCGTTGAATTAGGAACAAATATTTATGATGATAGTTATAGTTATGTTATTGATACAAATGAAAAATGGCATCAAGAAACTGAAATCGTAAAACAACAAAGAGATAAAGCCAGCGATTTTCTCAGAGAAATGGGCAATCGTTCAAACGTATTTGTTCAAATTAATGGTGATATTATTGGATATCATACAAATCCTATTGAGTTATATAAAACCCTCAAACATTATAAAAGGTGTGGTATCATTTATCCTATGACTTCTATTGTATGGAATATTCTTAAAAGGGCTATTATTATCAGTACCGAAGCAGGTCGTATGTATCGTCCTTTACTTATCGTTGATTATGATGAAACCACAGGTCAATCAGAACTAAGAATTGTTAAAATCTTAAAGGAAAAAAATATCACATGGAATGAATACATCAAAGATAAGAAATTTGATTATCTTATTACTCCTAATAATAATAGCGATGAAGAAGGAATTATAGAATACCTCGATTGTAATGAAATTAATCATGCTATGATTGCTATGAATTATCAAGAGTTGTATAAGACACCAAAAGGAAATTCTATGCCCATCCATTACACGAATTGCGAAATTCACCCGAGTTTGATGAATGGAATTCTTGGCGTTAATATCCCATTTAGTGACCATAACCAATCCCCTCGTAATTGCTATCAATGTCTTAATGTTTATGAAAAAGTCATGTTAAGTAATGGTGATTGCAAATTCATCAAAGATATTAAAATTGGAGATGAAGTTGTATGTTTTAATCCAAATACTTTAAATTCTTCTATCTCTAAGGTTGTTCATCATTATAACCGTTATACAGATAAAATTGTTTATAATATTAAAATTATTACTGGAAGAACCATCACGGCTACTTATGACCATAAATTTATGACTAATCAAGGCTGGAAACAAGTGAAAGACCTTGATACCACAACCAAATTAGGAGTTATTATGAAACCTGATTATGCTAATAACAATAATATTACAAATACTATTATTAATATCACAGAAGATATTGATATAAACAGCATTTCCTATTTAAAAGAACTTAAATTATATCCTTTATATAACAATGATTATTATATGCCAGTTATTGCTCGTTTAGTCGGGTATTATTTAAATAACAAATTCGCATTTAAAACTGAATTTGACAAATCCCAGTTTAATAATGATGTTATTACTATCGGATTTAAAGATGGATATTTAAATACTCATTTTCAGTTATTCATCAATTATATTTGCAATCATAGTAATATCGAACATTGGCTGAATTATTCGAGTTCTCTTGTTAAAAGAGAATTCCTCGCTGGTTATTATTCAGGTATCCCGAATAACAATAATAATACTAACTTAAATGGCGTCATTGAAAAAATCTTGAATTTATTTGAAATCCCTTCTGATTGGCAATTAAATGATAAAAATAAATCAAACTTTTACATTCAGGTAGGTATTCGTTATAATATCGAACTCTTAAAATCTCTTGCTGTTATTTATGAATATTCTCAATATAAGTTAGAAGAATACAGAAGCGATATTCCACTTCCTAATTATAATTCCATTGAAAAATTCAAACAAATCCTCGAATTTAAAGGAAATATGATTTTCATCCCTTTCATATGCAAATTCATTAATACTAATAATCATATCAGCGATTTGACTATCGAAAACTCCGATTTTCATAGTTTCATTGGCGGTAATGGTTTTGCTGTAAGTAACTGTGCTATGGGAAAACAAGCCTTAGGTATTTATATGAGTAACTTTAATAGTCGCTTTGATACCATGGGTAATATTATTAACTACCCGCAAAAACCAATCGTTGCTACTCGTCTATCTAAATATACCTTCAATAATGAACTTCCTTCTGGTGTGAATGCCATTGTTGCTATTATGACCCATACAGGATTTAATCAAGAAGATAGCGTTATGATTAATAAATCTGCATTAGACCGTGGGTTATTTACAAGTACTTATTATAAGGTATTTAGAGACCAATGTACGAAGAACCATAGTTCAGGTGAAGAAGAATTATTTGTAAATCCTAAGAATTTATGCGCAACAAAACCATATTCGTATGATAAAATCGCAGAAGATGGATTTATTCCTAAGAATTCATATGTCGATAATGGCGATGTTATTGTAGGAAAAGTAATGCCTCGAAAATTAAACGGTAAAATTACTTATCAAGATAATAGCGTTTATATGAAATCTAATGATGACGGTCATATTGATATGAATTATACTGGAACTAATAGTGATGGTTATAAATTCTGTAAAATTAGAATTCGTAAAAATAGAAAACCAGAAGTAGGTGATAAGGTTGCGTGTTATTCTCCTGACCATCAATATTTAACAGATAAAGGCTGGGTTAATGTAAGTGAATTAACATTAGAACATAAGGTTGCATCAATGATAGACGGGTGTTTAGTTTATCAAAATCCAATCAAATTGCATGAATACGATTACGAAGGTAAGATGTATCATTTACAAACAAATCATATGGATTTATTAGTTACTCCTAATCATCGTATGTATCATAGAGCAAATTTTACAGGGTCTAAATTTCAAATTAAAAAAGCAGAAGAAATTCATCATAAGAAATATAAAATGAAGAAAAATGTAGATGAATGGAACCCTGATTATTCGGGAGATATCCCTGAATGTCTCATTCTTAATGAAGATAAAACTAAAATTACTCATTTCAAATTTAATGGATTTATTAATGGTAATAATAAAGAAATTGAAGATTATATATTAGATATTGATAGTTGGATTACTATTTATGGTATTTATATCGCAGAAGGTTCAGTTGCTGATTATAATGTATTAATTTCTGCATATAAACCAAGAGTTCAAGAAGCCCTTGATGAAGTTGCGAAAAATGCTGGTGTTATAATTTCTAAAAATTTAAGTAAAGGAGAAAGAGTTGCTTGGAGTATTAGACATACACAAATTGCTAAATTTTTAGGAAAAGGTGTTTGTGCTATTACAAAATTTCTACATGAATGGGTATGGTATTTTAATAGAGAACAATGTCAAAAACTGGTGCATTCTATGTGTTTAGGCGATGGAGGTCAAATGGAAAATGGAACATGGAGATATTATACATCTTCAACTCAATTAGCTGATGATTTCCAAAGATTATGTCTTCACGCTGGTTATTCTTGCAATAAACTACTTAAAACTGTTAAAGGAACAAGAAATCTAAGTTTAGAAAAATTAAATAAATCCAAAAATCCTAAATGCGATAAAGAATCATATTCTAATGCTGATTATTGGGTATTAACTATTATTACTTGTCAAAATGAACCTATTGTTAATAAAAATATGGTAAGTGAGACACATCCTAAATTTGCCGATTATGTATATCAAGATGAATGGGAAGAATATAAAGGCAAGGTATATTGTTGTACCATGCCCGACGAAAAAGGAATTATATATGTTAGAAGAAATGGCAAACCAGTTTGGTGCAATAACAGTAGAAGTGCGCAGAAGGGTAGTATTGGTATGATTTATGACCATAAGGATATGCCATTCACGAAAGACGGTATTGTTCCTGATATTATTATTAATCCTCATGCAATTCCTTCGAGAATGACCATGGCGCAATTAATGGAATGTATTATGGGTAAGGTTTGTTGTTGTATTGGTGCATATGGTGATTCAACTCCTTTCACTGATTGTTCAGTAGAACATATCGCAAATAATCTTGAAAAAACAGGCATGGAAAGATATGGAAATGAAATCATGTATAACGGAAGAACGGGCGAACAAATAAAAACAGAAATCTTTATCGGGCCCACTTACTACCAGCGTCTTAAACATATGGTTGCTGATAAAATCCATTCAAGAGGTAGCAATGGTCCCATTGTCATGCTTACTCGTCAATGTTCAGAAGGCAGAGCAAGAGGTGGAGGTTTGAGATTAGGAGAAATGGAACGCGATTGTTTCATTGGCCATGGTTCCGCATTATTCCTTAAAGAAAAGATGTTGGATTGTGCGGATAATTATCGCGTGTTTATTTGCAAGGACTGTGGAATGATAGCTAACGTCAATCCAGATAAAAATATTTATAAATGTAATCATTGTAAAAATGCCTCTGATATCGTACAAATTAGAATTCCATATTCATTTAAGTTATTGACACAAGAATTACAAACGATGAATGTAATTATGAGATATATATGTAACTAATTTCAACTTTCAAGTTTAAATAAACTTCCTACTTTTGTTTTTTCATAATAACTATCTAAGTTATCTTCCTCATTTTCAAATTTTTCTTTTATAGAAGTTTGATTTAAGAAATTGATTAAATCTTTATTGTTTCCTCCCGCAGATGCTGTTATTTGGTCAAGTTTCGTTAAATTTAATCTTAGTTTTTCAAATGTCGCATCATTTAAATTAGGGTCAGCTTTTATTCTTAGTTCTGCTTTTGTTTTTAATTCATATAAGTCATAATATTTGTTAAAGATTATTAGTAAAGTTCGAGTAGATAAAGTCTTTTCTCCTAAGATTTCATTTTCAAAATCAGGAAACTTTGGCGAATGTATAACTTCCGTAAATAAATAAATATTACTTTGAAGATATATATAACAATAACGAAGAGGTGTTATCATCTTTTCTGGTGGCATTTTTCCATATTTAAGTTTATAAATATCCGTTAATTTTAATATCACGTTATTACGTGCGATATCTCCTTCCATTTCTCCAACTGCTTGATTATCTTGGGTTTTTATATTTCTTTCATATTCATGTGAGTTATATAACTCCTCCATTAATTGAGGTTTGCTTAAATACGCCTTTGATTTTAATTCTACTAATGTTGGTGTTCTTAATAAGATTTCTTTATATATCATTATTATTTCATAATCGTTTAATTGTATTTTTTGATTTGGATTTTCAGGAACAAAAGAAATAGGAATGATATCTTCAATGGTATTTTGATTATAACTGCCTCTTAATGCTTCTGCTTCTTCACGTGTTAAAAAAGTTTCTTTAAAATAAATATTACTATTTATAATTAAAATGGCAAATAATAATATGATAGGAATTATTATTATTAAATATTTCATTTCTACTTTTTAATAATAATTAAAATATATTCTTATTTATCAATAAGATGTTTACACCTATAAGACCTTATATTTCACCTTCAAGAGTTAGAAGTGATATTCCTTTTAATAAAAAAAAATATCAACATTTTTTAATTAACAGTTGGAAACAAGAATATCCAACAACAGATATTGAAACTTATTGTAGTAATATTAATAAATATTTTGATTATAGATTGATTGGTGAATTATTAATTAATTATGTTAAATTTTTTATCATTCATACTCCTGAAACATCTGATATAAGTTTTTCAAATATTATTAATAATAATTTCTTTAAATATGGTTTTACAGAATTTTTAATAAAAATTCATAATTGTTATAAAGATATAGATTATATAATACAATTTGATAACATCTTAAATTTTTATAATTGTATTCATACCTATGGTAGTACATTGGATTTCTTGAAAGATACTGGTCTAACTCATCTTAGATTATATAAAGGTTTAACAATTAAAGATAAAAAATCTTTGAAAGATTTATTAGATTTATATGGGTGGTTAGATGATGAAAAAAAAGAAACTATTGATGTAAGTAAAATAGGAATAGGTCAAGAAATAAATATATATAATTTTTCGAGTTCATCTTTATTTAAAGATGTTTCTATTGGGTTTTTAAGTAGAACTGCTAAACAAACGGAACAAATTATATTTGAATTTAATATTCCTAAAACGGATTTTCATAAATTTAAACATTTATATTATGGTGCAACTTTTACATATAATCCTTCTCATGTATCTTTTACAGAAGCATTAGGAACTAATCCTGATTATGATATATCACATGACCCCTATTATGAATTTGAATTATTGATAAATATAGGAACTAAATTTAAAATTAGTTATGTTGATACTACTAATGCTGATTATATACTAATATCATTAGATTATATAAGTCAAACTGATGAATATGTTGATGGTATTAAAAGGAATATAAAGGATGAATATGAAAGAAGAAAATTTGATATTACTACTTATACTGATAGAATAATAACAAATATAGAAAAAAATTATTTTATTTTTAATAATTTTATAGGTAACCTGGATTGTTCTAAACGTGGTGGCAAAATGAGTTCTGTTTCTCTTATTAATCCTCATATCAGTTCTACTACTTCTTTGGTTTCTCCTTCTAAAACAAAGGCTTCTGTTGTTAATCCTCATATCAGTTCTTCTGTTTCTGTTTCTAAACCTAAAATCCCTACTGTTGTTAATCCTCATATCAGTTCTTCTGTTTGTGTTTCTAAACAAACTTATAATTATAATTATAAAATTGATGAAGAAATTATTGGTAAAATTAAAGAGTTACCAAAACAAGAAGAACAAGAAGAAGAATTATTTGAAGTTCTTTTAAAGAAACTACAAAGAAATAATAATATGATAAAAACAAATGATATAAGTGAATTTAATTTTTATTTAAATATATATTTATATTTCGAAAATAAATTAGTCAGTAGTAGTAAAGGAGGTCAAAAAAAAGATAAGCGAATATTAAAGAAATATAAACGAAATAAAAATGAATGATACTGATTATATTAATTTTAACAAACATTTGTTACAATTAAATCCTTCTTTTCGTTTTATTTATGGATATAAAGATAAAAATACGCTTAGTCATATTGAAAATACTCTTGATGATATTTATATTCAAAATCTTAAAGAAATAATTGACAAATATAAAAATAAAAATCATATCGAATTAAAATTACAAATATCCTTAATGGAATTTTATTTAAACAATAACCTCAATCTCCTTTTATTTTCTTCTTTTTATAATTTCATTATTCATTTTGAATATATGAATGAATATCTTTATCCTCCGAATGACGATTATAAAAATTCCAGAATAAATGACTTTGATATGATTATTAATACCATCATGAAAAAAGCTAAATTAGGAATTTCTATGAATATTACTTATCCTAAAATTATTATTAAGAAATTCTTACAACAAATCAAACCTTTATATAAATATCAGTCCTTATATAAGTTCATTCATAATAATTATTATCCTTATTGCAGAACTGATATTGGTTTATGTTATATTAAAAATGGGAAGGATATATATTCGTTTATTATAAAGGAATATATAGGGTTTTTAGACTTAACACCAGAACAAATACATAACATTGGTTTAAATTCAATTAAAGATATTGATATCAGTAAGAATAATAACAATAACAATAATGACTTTTATAAATCAAGAGAAGAAATGTTCAAGGATTGTCTTATTTTTGCAAAAAAAACTAAACAAATAATTTCTTCTTATTTTCATAAATTCTCTCATTCTTCTATTGTTATCAAACCTGTTCCAGAAGAACTTGAATTAAATTCTTCTATTGCTTATTTCGATGACAATAATAATCATAATCATATTTATATAAATCTTAGTTATTTCAATGAAATCAATAAAAATGAATTATATTTGATTATTGTTCATGAATGTGCCCATTTTTATTATAATTCTTATATTAAATTCTTTAAAGTTCCCAAATATAAAATTTATGGTTATTCAAATGTAGCTTTAATAGAAGGTTTTGCATATTACTTTGAAAGTTTAATAGAAAATTACGATGATAATAATACAAGTTCTTTATTGAGAAAACTAAGGATTATTGTTGATACTGGTATTAATTACTATGGTTGGACATATAAACAAGCTCTTGATTATTTAAATTCTTATATACCTCATAAAAAAAGAGATAATCAATATGAAATTGATAGATATATATGTCATCCTGGTCAATCATTATCATATTTCATTGGAAAAATGCATATTCTTAAATTAAAGGATTTTTATTTAAAGAAAAATAAAAATAAAACCATAAAAGATTTTCATCATGAATTATTAATGGAAGGTTCTGCTTCTTTTGTAACCTTAAATAAAAAATTTAATTATGATTATGATTACAACTACAATACATCATACAACTAATAACTATACATAAAAACAAACCATACATTGTTATAAATGTTGATAATAACGTCAAGTTATATTCATTTAATGTAGGTGAATAAAAATAAATAATATTACATGCATATAAAACCAAATATAAAAGAAATATTATAAATAACTTATTACTATACTCCATTTGTGTTTATTTTTATTATAAATAAAAAATCAATTTTTAATAAAAAAATGAATTTATTTTTATTTACAAATATTTAAATTATGGAAAATTTTACTATTGAAAAGTATTTAGAATTAATTGAAACAAAAATTAAAAATATATTATTAAGAAAAGAAAATGAAATTATAACATATGATTTATTAGATACTAATAAATCAAGAGAATATAAATTATTAATACTTAAAGAAAAACAAAGACAAATGAAAATAGGAGAAATTTGGCAAGAAGTATTTGGAAATTATGATGGTTTTATTAACTTAAAAACTGGTCACGATACAGGATTGGATATTATTTCCTATTCTAAAAAAATAGTTATTGAAATTAAAAACAGAACAAATACTGATAATTATTCTTCTAAAAAAAGTAATTTTGATAAATTAGCAAACTTCAAAAAAAATAATCCAGATTATACATGTATATATGCAACTATAAATGCAAATACAGAAAATAAAACATTAAAAGGTTCTATTAAAAAAATTATTCATAATGGTTGTGAAATATATCATTATATTGGTTATAAATTTATTGAATTAATTTTAGGAAACGATACTGACATGATTATTAATTTTATAAAAAATACTATTGATAAATACATATAAAGATAATTTATTCATTTAATAATTCTATCAATGAATATCCTATTTGTTTTGCTAATTCAACTGGAACAGCATTTCCTATTTGTTTATATTGCGAATTTATACTTCCTGTAAATTTATAAGTATCTTCAAAAGTTTGAATTCTGGCATATTCTCTTATTGTTAATGGTCTTTCTTCTAATGGATGGCATCTTTCTGTTTGTTTTTGAGAAGGAGAACATAATAAGGTTAGTGATACTTTTTCCATAGATAACCTATATAATATACCTCTTTTTCCTCCGCCTGAATAATAACTGTTTCCTAAATATTCTTTTTGTTTTTCAATTGGTAAGTTTATCCAACATCCACCCTGAGGAATTAATTTAAATAATTTCTTTTTTTCCTCGTTATAATTATAACCAGCAGAAGAAGGAACATCTGTTAAAACATCTTTCAATAATATTTTTGTTTTATTTTCTTTTGGAAAGTCATAGGGTTTTGATATTGTTTTTATAACCCCTATTATAAAAACTCGTTCTCTTTTTTGTGGTACTTTATAATTGGATGCATCTAAGCATTTATATGTAATATTATATAAATCATTTTCATTTATTAAATTTATTATATTTCTTATCGTATTTCCTTTATCATGTGTTAATAATCCTTTTACATTTTCTATCATAAATATTTTAGGTTTTATTAAATTTAATATTTCTATAAATTTTAACATCAATCCTCCTCTGGGGTCATCAATACCTTTTCTTAAACCTGCATGTGAAAATGATTGACATGGCATTCCGCCTACTAATAAGTCAATTTTATCAATATATTCTGTATAATTTATTTTATCCATTGAATTTAATATTACATTGGTTCCTGGATGATTTATTTTTAAGGTTTCACAACAATCCTTATTATTATCATTTAACAACAAAGGAATAAAACCTGATTTTATTAATCCTGAACTTAATCCTCCACAACCTGCACATACTTCAATGAATGTATATTTATTTTCCATTTGTTTATTTTTATTCCTTTAATAATCAATTTTTATTTTTTATATTCATTTTATTTAAATGAACGATTGTGAAAAATTAACAATAATACCTCAATTTACTAATACATGTTGGTTTAATGCTATATTAATGGTTTCGTTATATAGTCAAGGATTAAAAAAAATTATGAAAATTGCGTCTAGACATTGGGATATTACAAAAAATCGTTTTTATAAACTTATTAAGATTATTCTTCAAGGCAATAACCTTAAAGATTTTTATAATAAAATAAGTCCCGAAATAATTTTATTTGAATTATTGAAAAGAGAAAATCCAATAGAAGCAAAGTTATTTAAATTAAAACTTAAAGAAAATTTTTATAATTCAGCTGGATTTATGGAATATATTATCAATTATTTAAGATATTGTAATATAAATGTTATTGATATAACTTATATTTATAATGGAAATAATAGATATTATATACCAAATATAAGTAAATATATAAAAAGAGTTATTTCTCCTTCAAATAAAGAATCCTCTTATTTTCAAATAGATTGGGAAAAATTTAATTTAGAAAAAGACGCAACTAAAATAAAAGATAATACCAAAACTCCTGATGTTATTATTTTATTTCATCAAGATTTAATTAATAATAGTCATGTAATTATTGCAAATGAATTTAAAAATGAAGTATTCGGATTATTAAATCCTCTTCATAAACATGTTGGAAATACTTTTTTTTTAAATATGAGACCTAATAGTGATAAAATAAAAAATTATGAAGATACTATTATTTTAAATGATGTTACTTATAAACTTGATTCTTGTTTAATTACTAATTATAATAACGATCTTGGAAATCATGCAATTGCTGGTATTACTTGCAATAATAAGAAATATGTTTATAACGGATGGACTTATGAACTTATAAATAATAACAAATGTTCTTTAATGAAATATGATTGGGATTTAAAGAAAAATAAAAATTTCTGTTTGGATTATAAAAAATGTAATTTTAGTAAGAAAGTTAATAAAAAAGATTTATGTTTTAATTTTACAAAAGGATATAGAATTTTAATCTACGTTAGAGAAAAAGAAGAACAAGTAAATTTAAATTCACCTTTACTTACTTATGAAAGTATAAAAAGAGATATACCTATGATAATTAATAATAATTATGAAATAGATAAATTAAAAATAAGTGAATTAAAAAGACAATTAAGCTTATTAGGAGTAACTGATACAAATAAAACAAAACCTGAATTACAAGAACTTCTAAGAAAAAAAATGATAATTAACTTTTGATTTTGATATAAATATTAAAATGGAAACTAAAATTACACAAAGATTTTCTGAAACAGCCTTATATAATAAAGTCTTGATGTACCTTATAATTGCATATGTTATAGTTATTGCACTTGACGTCCTAATTAACGGGCGAAATTAAATACCCAAATATTTATAAATGTCTTTTATATAAGTAAAAATAGACATATCAATTTCTTTATGGTTATTATCTATGATAATCAAATAGAATTCATCTTCATTCTTATATTTATAAATGAAATAAAATTCGTTTGATATTTCTATTTTTCCCATTTTTATACATTTGATTTCTTTATTTCCTTCTTCTATAACTATCCTATTTATATCTTCTTCTTTTTCATAATAATCATCATAGTCATAATCGTTTATAAATATCTCTTGACAATAATTATTTCTAAATGATATTCTCTCATAATTATCTAAAAAACCATTATTGTTCCTCAATAATTCTATTATTAAATCATTGTCATTTCTTTTTTCCTTTTCAATTTTCTTATATGTATTCTTAATATAATTGATAATTATTTTTGACATCATTTAATATTTATCCTTTATTTCTTATATAATAATAAAATGAATAAGACGAGCAATTTCTTTTACAATCTCTTAATGGTTTTTTTAAATTCTAATTTAAAATATTTTTTTATTCAAGATAATAAAAATAAAAAAAAAGATATTAAATATTTCTTTTCTTCTATCATCAAAAATAAAATAACTCCTCCTTTTAATATCATAAAACCTGAAATCATACTCCTTAAATTACTAACGGATATGAATGAAGTTACTATGAAAAAAAATATGATTTCATCCAAAGATTTTAATTTTGATATTTATTTCATTTGTAAAATATTTGATTTCTTTAATATTAATTATCATAGTATTAGTACCACCGATATAACACAAGAATATCTCCTTAATAACCATAAATCTTTTTCTATTCCCATCGAAAATATGAATGATTATAATCGTAAAAAAATAAGTGAAAATCCTCCCATTATTATCCTCTATAATGATTATGTAATTTTACAAAAAAGTTTTATTCCTACTTTTAATATCCTTAATTATGACCCTAATGCAATTATTAAAGGTGATACCATTAGTTTCAACAATCATATTTATCATCTTGACACGAAAATAACAAAAATGAATGACAATAACTTCTTTACTATCTCTTCTAATTTTACCTATAATCCTAATGATATTAAAACAAATAAACCTCCTTCTATTTCCATTTACATTCAAGCTAACTCATATACAACCATATAAACACTATTCATATTTATAATTCCTAAGTCTTCCTTTTTAATAACTCTTATGTATTCATCGTTATATAAATAATATTTATCAGGTTCTTGTTTATTTTTACATAAGGAAGTATAATGACCTCCCATTAAACTACCATTATGCAATCCTAATGATGATAATAAATATGGTTTATCCTCATTCATACTAACCACACTTCCCTTATTGAAATTAATGATATCGTTTATAATTATTTCATCCGTATTTTTTCGATTTATATCCTTAAAACGGTTTAATGTTATAAATAATATCTCAGGTAATTTCCATAATTTTATTGTTTTTAAATACTTACATTTATTTTTGCAATTATCACATTTCCAATCATCCTCTCTCGTCTCTACTTTTAAATGATTTATTATCAAATTTACTAATGTTTTTTCATGAGGTTCTGCATTATCCATATCAATAATATCTACACTTATATTTATGAATGGTTCAAATGAATAACTCTTATGCTCACAATTACAACATTGGATTATATTAATAAAAGAACCTTGAACTTTCTTTAACAATTCACTTTCCTTATTATTGTTATAAATATTTATTTTCATATCATGTTCTTCATTTATATTCGTAATCGTTTCTTTTTTAATTTCTTTTGTTTCTACACTTGTTTCCTCATTTATTTTCTCATATAAAAACATCCATAATTCATTGATATCTATTTGTTCATATTTGTTAAAAATACCTTCAAAGATTTCATAAAAAGTATTTATGAACTTATATGGCTGAATACTCTGATTTTCATTGTTATCCATTATTTCAAATATTTCCCTTAATTCCTTCGTTATTGATGTCTTTGTTTCATCTACGATAGGAGCTTTCATTATTGCCGTTTTCAACTTCTCATTTCTATATAAGATTTGAATAAGACTATTGATGGCACACGTTGAACCAAGATTATTAATACCTTGCATCTTTATTATTGTTATTGTTATTTATCCTTTTATTTAAATAAAAAAATGACATTCATTTTTTATTATTGATATACATATGTATTCTAAATTAACTAAACGCCAATTAATTAATGATATCAATATTTATTTTCTTAAACAAGGCAAGACTATCGAAACTAATATTTATAAAATCTCAAAACAAAAACTCATTGAAATTATCATTGATAACGATATTCCTCATATCGATAATGAAACACTTAAAAATGAAATAGAAGAAACAGAACTTTATAATTATTATATTGATGTCATTTATCATAACTTTTATAAATACAAGAATGTTCCAATTGATATCATTTTAGATATTAAAAATAATCATAATAATTACAATTCTAACCTTCTCAAAGATATCATTTCTAAATATAACTTAAAATTTGAAAATGATATGAATGAAATTAAAGTTTTAATTAAGGATTTATGTAAGGTCTATAATGATTATTGTATGAATACGAATATTAAAAATACACTTCAATTTAAAACAATTCCTGATATTATTTCTCAATTATCCCTGTTATCTGGCAATTAAAATAATTCTTTTATATTTATAAAAGCAATGTATAGTTTTCTCATCTTTTTTATTTTAATCATGTCCCTTATAAACGCTTTTTATATCCTTTATTCTCCTTCCGTTAATATTTTCCTTAAATTAATATCTTTTATTCTTATTTTCGTTGTCATTTATATAGGTTCCTTCAAAGAAACTTATTTGCCCTTTTTACATGCTTCTGTTTTCCCATTTCCTTTAATTCCCTCTTCTAATCTTTATCCTCCTTCTTCTAATCTTTCTATACCTCTTGATTTTGATTATCCTGATGGTTCTAAGGTTATTTACTGGGCTTCCAAACCAAACGATAAAAACCAAACTTATAATAACCCTTATGACGCTTACGGGAATTATACAAATAGCGGTGTTGCTATTGTCAATAATAAAAAAGCTGTTTTATATCTAAATTCTCCTGAGAAATATAAGGTTCCTTCTGGTATTACCTTAGATAGACATATCCATTATCGTGTTGCAGTCCCCAATAACCCATTCCTAACAAAAGTAAAAACCATTTTTATTTAAAAAAAACTAATATCCATATCTATACCTGAGTGCTTCATCTCTTGTTTTTACTAATATTACTTTAAATTCACACATACCCCAAATATCCTTATAATAATTAATAATGATATACATATTTTTATAATTAAATATGAAATAATAAGGTGTTTGTATTATATCGAGGTTATCGTAATATAAATAAAGGTTATTGACAACACATTTTCCTATATTCTTAATATCCTTATGACATCCGTAATAACATTCGCCAAGACTTTTAAATGAATAATCTGGGTTATCTGTAATGAAAAACTCATTTATTGCAATTGTGAGTTTATGTATTAGGTCTTCTTTATCCATTTTTATTTTCAAATTAAATTAATTTTGAAATCATTTTTTATTTAAAATTAATAATAATAATCTTTATTAATATGAATATCATTTCTTTTGATATCGGAATTAAAAATATGGCGTATTGTCATGCTTCTATTATAAATAAAGAACTTGTACTTAAAAACTTGAATAAAACTGACCTTAATATTTCCAAAAAAGCAAATTCACAAATGATTATTGACACTACTCTTGAATTTCTTGAAAATTTAATTCATAATGAACTTCAATTAGACCCATCCGTTCCTCTTGTAATTCTTGTTGAAAGTCAAATGACCTCGATTATGAAATGTATTCAAACTACCATACATACGTTCTTTAAATGCATAGGTAAATATGAAGGATATCAAATAAATACTTATTCACTTTCACCTAAACATAAATTAAGTTTTATGGAAAACTATCAAGGCGATAATAATTACAAAAATAATAAAATAAATGCAATTTCTTTTACAAAAGAATTACTCGAAAATAAATATAAAAATGACGACTTTCTTGATATCTATAATTCAACCAAAAAAAAAGATGATATTAGTGATGCTTTTCTTATGGTTATTTATTATTATGAAAAACAATTATGAATATAAATGTAAATAAGGTATTTTCTATTTTTTTTATTTTTGAATTATGGTCTCTTAATGATTTCATTTAAGTAATATCTGTTAATATTTGCTTTAAGATAATCATCTCTTTCATACACTTCCTTAAATAAAAGTTCTATATCTTCCTCTATTTTTCTAAGTTTTGACATTTATTAAAATAATATTAATCATATAATCATTTTTTTATTACTACTTAGTAGTATTAAATATGAGCAGCTTAACACCTGTTGCTACGCCAGTTCCCACTCCTGTTCCTACACCAGTTCCCACACCAGTTCCCACACCAGTTCCCACTCCTGTTCCGAGACAAGTTGCTACACCAGTTCCTTCAACCGTTCCTCCCAGCGTTCCTCCCAGTACAAAACCATTAAATATTGAATTATCATTAAATACTCAACGAGAAAAGGAACGTGAGAAGGAACGAGAGAAGGAACGAGAGAAGGATGAATATAAGATAGGATTAAAAGCTATATTTATATTATTTATTATTGCCATATGGTTGATTTTTGGAACATTAGGTTTTATAATGTCATTGATATGTATTTTTTATAATAGTAGTACGAGTGATAAGTTCTTAGGAGTTATTATTGCTTTATTTTTGGGTCCCTTCTTCTGGTTATATTATATTTTTAATAATAATTATTGTAATCGTAATGATTTGTGAATGAATTGAATGGTTGTATTATTAAAAATTTGAATATTATTTTCTATTATTATTTTTGTTAATTTTACCCAGAAATTATCTTTTTTATATTTCTTATTTAACTTATTGATGTCATTTATCTTATTACATAACCAGGCATAATATTCAATTTGAGGTTTCATTTGTATTTGTTTCTGAATTGGATTTAAACGCCCTTGGGTTATTAATGTTTGCAAATATGCTAAGAATACCTTGTTTTTTATTTTTTTTATAGGTATATAATCCCAATAATTACAAAATACCTTATAATTATATAAACAACAATTTAATAAATGTTCCTTATTATCTAAATAAACGTCATTATCGTCTATTATAAATATCTGGTTATTTTCGTTATCCTTATATCTAATTTTCTTTTTAATAGCATTAATTGATTTTCTGTATTCATATCTGGTTGTAGAAGATGAGGAGTTGTTTATTTCTACTGGTATGCATTCATTACGGGTTAAAATAGGTCTATCAAATTTAATATTTAATTCTTTTTCTATCAGTTTTATTTCTAATTCTGCCCATTTTTTTTCAGAAGCCGTATAAATAAAAAACTGACATGACGGGAATTTTTCTTTCATGGTTTTATAAAAATAAGTAAAATTAGGTCTTATTAATTTTGATTTTTCCGTATAATATTCACCCAATAACTCATTTATTTTTATTTTTATTCCTATCTTTGCCAATATTAATGCTATCTTATATAATTCACATTGATATACACAATCTCCTATAATAGTTCCATCTAAATCCAATATAAACGTAATCATTTCTATTAAAATTAAAGTAAATTAATAAAAAATGATTTTTATTTATTCTTTTATTTTTATCCTAAAAAGATGAATACTTCCGTAAAGACTATTTGCAACTTCAACTGCATTTGCATCGATAATGATTGTAAGTTCTCCCATTTCATTTCCATCAAAGATAGAAAAACAACTCGTCGTATTTATGATACCCTTGATAATATCAATAAAAATGAAACAAACCCTGAAAAAAGAAAAGCAAATTGCCGTTATGGCCAGTTATGCAATAATCCTGATTGCGGATTTCGCCACAAGTTATGTTATAAAGACCGTTGCCGTCTCATTCTCGGATTTAACGCAAATGTAGTTTTAAATGCAACAACCTCCACCAGAACTGAACCAAAAACAATCGAACCTTTCAATTGTTCTAATAAAAATCCCTTCGAATGTCTCGAAGTATAATTTTTTTAACTTTTTTTTAATAATTGTTATTAGTAAAAATAATATGAATTATATAAATATTGATATTAATTCTGTTGTAGATGATATTGAACGGTCTTTTAATGCTTATTTATCTCAAAATCCAATAAGACCTGGACAGATAGATATTAATTACCCTGAGATTTATTGTATTAGTAATTTTTGTATTAATATTTATATAGATATTAATCGTAATATTATTATATATACTATTATTAATAATTTAAATCAACCAATATCACTAACAGTTAATTATAGTAGTATATTTCAATTTGATTCATATAATCCTAATTATAATCGTAATATTTATTATGATAAAAATACTTTTAAAAGATATTTAAAAGATTTTTTAAACAAATTTTTACAACAAACACCTACACCAGTAGCACAAGCAGCACCAACAGCACTACCAGCAGCAGCACCAGGACAACTACCAGCACTACCAGCATCGCGAGGAGCACCAATAACAACAGTAGCAACAACAGTAGCACCACCACCAGCACAAGCACGACTAACAGCACCACCAACACCACCAACACTACCAGCAGCACCAGCAGTAGCAATAGCACCAGCAGTAGCAATAGCACAAGCACCACCAGCACAACAACCGCAAATTCCAACAGAAATTGATGAAATCTTAAAAAAGTTTTTTAGTAATATTAGTGATTATGAAGAAGGTGAAGAACAAGAGGCAGATTATTATGGATTTTTGTATGAAAATTTAGATAATTATGAAGAAGTAGCTAATTTGTTTAGATATGCTTTTTATTTATATTTGAGTAATTTAATTGTAGAATTATCAAATGTAAATGATAGTAATAAGTATTTGCAAACATTTAAAAATATGGATGTTTTAAATGAACATAAAAATGATTTTATAGATTTCTTTTTAAAATTTGATATTCAAGACATTGAAAAGAATTTTGGTATAACTATTAAACAGGAATATAAAGATGAACAAATGGAAGAAAAAAAAAGAAAAGAAAAAAAACAAGAAGATATTTTAAAAATAATAACAAGTTATCCTGCTATTACAGATGTAAATACTTATGATGGATTTTTATACAATTATGTTAAAAAAAATAAAAAAGAAGAAAGCGTTAAGAAATTTAAACAAATATTATGTTTATATATATGTGATTTGATTTATTATAACATAAATTATAAAAGTTCTGATGATTATAATTTTAAGAGGAATGAAGAAATAAATGATTATTATAAGAAAATACAAAAATATACAGGCAATAATATTGATATGATTATTAGTTTATTTTTGGATTTAACAAAAGATAATTTAAAAGTTATTATATAATAATTAATGAGTATATTTGTTTCAATTGCAAGTTATAGAGATGATAGTTGTATTAATACCATTCATAACTTATTTGAGAATGCAAAAGAACCGACACGAATTTTCGTCGGTATTTGTCAGCAAAATAATTCCATTTATGACAAGGATTGTTTAAATTTTCCTTCTTATCAGAAATATAAAAATAATATTAGAATAATAAGAATTCCTTATTATGATGCTAAGGGTCCCGTTTATGCCAGATATCTATGTGCTTGTTTATTAGAGAACGAGGATTATTTTTTGCAAATAGATAGTCATACCGTTTTTATTAAAAATTGGGATGACATTTGTATATCTATGATAAACGAAATAAAATCACTTGGAATTTCTAATAAACCTGTTATTAGTTATTATCCGAAAGATATCACTCAAATAGATAACCCATATGATAAAAATAATACTATTCCTGTAATTAAAGGGGTTGATTATACAAATGGCGTATTTACATTAAAACAAGCCGTTTATACCCAAGTAAATAAAGGTTCTTATATAAAAACTCCTTATATCACAGGAAATTTCTTTTTTTGTAAATCAGAGTTTTTAAAGGAATTTCATTTTGACCCCACATTAGACTATTTATTTCAAGGAGAAGAAATCTTATATTCAATTAAATTTTATACATATGGTTGGGATGCTTTTTGTCCTAATATGAATATCGTCTATCATGAATATACAAGAAGTAATAAACCTAAATATTGGGATGAACCTTTAATTAAATTTGATAACAGAAAAGCTTTAAAAAAAGTCAGGTTTTATTTGTTTAATTATCACGAAAATAATAACGACCCTTATTATCATAATTACAAATTAGGTAAAATAAGAACCATTGAAGATTTTTATAGATTTGCTAATATTGATATTAACAATTATAAAAAGAAAACAAAAAGAATAACTATTATTACTATTATTGCATTTGTACTTATGCTATTTGCATTAGTCTTCTATTTGAAATATTTGTTGATAAGATAATTATTTCTTTTACTTCCTTATACGTTAATTGATTTTCTTTTATGTATTCCTTAACAGGTTCATATGATTTTTCTATGTTTATAAATGCATTTTTGATATCTTTGTGTAAAGGAACCTTATTTTTATTATAAATAAACGTCAGAAATTCTTTAAATGTTGGAAATTTCTTATTTTTAATAAAACACCTAAGATAATCGTTATAAAAAGAATATTGGTTCTCATATGAAGTTTTATTTAACTCTTCTGTCTTTTTCTTCCAATCATGATAATAATAAGGTCTAAATGTTTCTAATGATATTTCTAATTGATTTTTATCATCATCATTTATATCATAATTGTTTTTGTTTTTATTTTTATCATCAGATATAATAATAGGCTTTCTTGGTGATACTAAGGTATTAAATATCTCAATAATCTTATTTTTATCTATTTCCTTAAAATAATCAGGAAAATTAAAATGAAGATAATTCTTATATTCTTCTTCTGTTAATTCTTTTTGAATAGGAATATCGTCGATATTTGAATAAAACAAACATACAAGTTTATTTCTGATGTTATTATCATTATTATAACTCACCTGTTTTCTTAGATAATTCTTTATTCTTTTTTCTTGTAAAGTGGTCATTATTACTATTATAAATAATAATCTTTATGTATTTTTATTTATGTAAAAATGAAAAAAAATGAAAAATAATCATATACAAAAACAGAACAAAGAAAATGAGCTTTTCTGAGGATAACATTTATACAAATGGTTCCAATTATTATGTTATTACAACTACTGGCGAATATTTTAATATCTGTGTAGAATTAGGAACTTTTAATAATAAAATCATATCAAATCAAGATTTTAAAAATATGGAAGCTCTTCCTTTTAACAAAGAAAATATGAGATTTATTATTGATATTTATGATGTTAATAAACAAATTATTTATGATGATGATGACTTTGATATTAATAATTATATCATTTACAAAAGCAAATTAATACAGATTAATAATTGGGTAAAATTACTCAACTTTATTGCGGATAAAATTTGATTTCTTTTTTTATGTTATATTAATCTTAAAATAAAATGATATTTAAAAATTTTTATTATTTAATTGCTGTTATCGAATTGTTATGTAACAATAATAATAACATTAATAACAGTACTATAACGACAAATAACAATTATAAAAACATTTCTATTATTGGTAATAAAAATAAATATAAATACAAATATAATCGTTGTTATGAAGAAGCTTTTGTATTTATAACATTTTTGAATCATAAGTAATATAAAAAGGCGGGTCAGTTTCCTTATATAAATGATTTCCTGTATATTCCCTGAAATTCAAAGTAGTTGAATTTATGACATTTCCTATTGGAACCTTTGAAAATAAGAGGTTATTATCTAATAAGAATTTAAGGAAATCATTTTCACCCATATTTAACCTTTTTAGAACTGGTATATATATCTCTTCTGGATGTTTAATCATATCATTAATGATTTCTAAAAAGTTAAATTTCATTTCTCCTAATAGTTCTTTTAATGTTTTTTTTATCACATGTGTAATACGATAATAGTCAATTAAATACATTCCATGATTTCTATTTTTCATTGAAATTCCATAATCCCATGAAATCCATAAATATCCCATGTTTTCTATATAATAATCAGTTCCATTTATGTTATAATGAAAACATCCTCCTCTTTTAATCTTATGATATAAGAAATTACCATAATGTGAATCATTGTGAATTATTCCAAGCGAATGGATACATGCTAATGACATGAATATTTGCGCAGTTATATTTCTAACCAATTTTAAATCAAGTTTTTTTATGTTTTCATCTATAAATGTTTTTAAATCACCAAAACCAATTTCATTAAAAATAATTGTATAAGTTCTTACTTTTAATGTAAATGGGTTTATTATTGTTTTTGGTAATTTTAATCCTATTTGATTATCTGAATATTTAACATTAGAACATTTCACGTATTTATATATGATAGGTAAATTTGCAACCTTGTATTTGATTGCATATTTTGATATCTGTTCTAATATTATTAATTCCTTTGAAGATACCCTACTATCAACCTGTATTTTCCCTATGAAATAAGGCAATTCCTTTTTATATCTACATTTAAATATAACCCCATATTTACTACTTCTTCCAATTTGCTTATATAAATGAATATTTCCATTGGTTCCTAATGTGTATTCATTAGGTTTTTGTGTAGGATATATACATTCCTTATTTTTAATACCTTCTTGTTCAAAAAAATGTTTTATTTTCTCGTAATCCTTAAATCGTTTCATATCTGTATATGTATATGTTTTCAAATCACTATTCGTACTTTGATTGCTATTATTATTGTTATTACTATTGTTACTATTATTATTGTTATTAGGTTTAATTTTTTGTATAAGTTTTTTACCAATAGCACCTGTTTTTAATACACATCGTTTAGTTTCTGGATTTAAAATCTTATCTGGCGGACATTCCTTCTGAGGTTCCTTCTCCCGTTCCTCCTTAGGTTCCTTATTATCATCGCAATTTTTTTTAATAAGCTTAAATATGGTTCCATCGATATTTATTTTTCTTTTTGTTAAAGGATTTATAGTTTTATTATTTTTCCATAATGAACATTCTGTA
>JACCEB011647343.1_pt1 | contig 24133 bp, 36 predicted proteins | sample 7454761 | NCBI WGS metagenome assembly JACCEB01 (sample SAMN15323454, study PRJNA562643) | freshwater metagenome | isolation source: river surface water | place: USA:Blue River Watershed | collected 2017-08-18
CTCACGCTTTGAAAAGCCTTCTCCGTTTGCGGTCTTTACCTTAGGGCTCTTCGCGCCCGTGCGCTTGCCAACCGGGATACCGCCGCGGGTGAACCCGGACAGCTTAACTTCCTGTCCGTACTTTCGTCCTTTTCCTGGCATTTCTTTCTCCTTTGCCCGTATGGGCATATTTAGCCTTAAACCCCTTCTTGGGGTGGCCGTTCCTAATCTTTGGTTTTTTCCGTCTTCGCAAAAGGCTGTCTATATATATGCACTATTTTCGCTGTTTTTTGCAAAAACTTGCATGGATAAGTTTTCTTAACGCTTGGTTTGAGCACGATTATTAAGAAGTCTTATCACAGGGGGGGTTCTGTTGGGAAGGCTGGGTAATCCATTTACTCGGCTTTCTCCCTCAAATGCTACGGGAGGAGCCCCCCCCTTTCCAAATTTGGCGTCGCGCTCTTCGGTTCCCAGTCAGCTGCACTCCCAGTTGGCTTTGCCTCCTCCCCCCCATCTTCGAGCAGCGTGTCTGAGGAGTAGCGTGTGTGCTATTCCGCACCTGCTCGGTATCCCCTCAGGGGAGAAAGGAGATCATCGTGTCGCTGAAGAAGCTTCCGATTGATCTTAGCATCGTCAGCTCAGCTGTCGGTGCCGGCGCGGGGACGATCCTCGTGGCTCGCGGGGTTCGCCTCCAAGGTGCTGGTGCTAATGTTCCAGCAGGTGTGGATTACAAGGGCAATCCTGCCATCAACGGCTTCCGTGTCAATCGTGATGCGAGCGATGCCGTGCGTTCCGTTACTATCACCTCGCAGGTGCGCCGCCCTGGTGTGCTTGCCGATGGTAATAAGCGGTCGCTGATGTATCCGAAGTTCACCTTTGGTGCCGACCAGGCTGACGCAGCCATCGCTGCCGCCAAGTCGTGGGAATTGGTTGACATCGTCGCCAACTTCTCCACAACTTGGAACAGCGAAGCCAAGTATATCCCGCTCAATGTGTTTGAGGCATCGCCTCAGCAGTATCAGCGGGCTCTTGGCACGGACGGTGCCGCGCTTCCCAATGTGGTCTGCGTGCCAGTCAAGAACACTGAGCATTCCTATGCTGCTCAGGTGCTAGATTGGTCTAAGTCTGACGCTGCGGCGTCAGACATCGTGGGTCAGCCAGCTGCCGCGCAGGCAGCAGCAACGGGTGATCAGCCCTTCTGATCTAGCCTAGCCTGTCGGCTAGGTGTACCCGCCAGCCTCACGGCTGGCGGGTACTATCACTCTTAGGAGGTTATATGCGTTACTGGGACTTCATCGACTTCGTTATCGTTGCGTTCTATGCGTTTGCTGGCATCGCTGCTGGCATCGCCTTCTTCAACGGTCACGAGCTTCTAGATGTCGCCATCGTCGGCTTCGCCGTCGCTGGTTTCGGCGTCACGCTCGCTATGGTACTCAGCGCCATCGACAAGGCGCTGCGCAATCATTACGGACGCTAGCGCGTCCTAGTGCCCCGTCGCCAGCTAGCGCTGGCGCCGGGGCGCCCGCCTTCGGCGGGCTTCCCCTCTTTACGGCTGGCCTCACGGCCAGTCGTTGACTGTGCGCAGCCTGCCCTCGTCGCTTCGCTTCGCTCGCTCACTCGGGCTTCGCTTCGCTCAGACGGCTGCGCCCCTACGGGTACTATCATGCCCAACGGGGTCCCCAAAGCGCAACTGATGCCCAACGGGCGGCCAATTGATCCAATTGTAATTTTTTAAATTCAATTGAGCAGCAATGGGCGGGGATCGAAGACAGATGTGGGAAGGTGGGGTGATGATTGATAAGGGTGGGGTATGGTGGGAGGTGACTGCAATACCCCTAGCTGGCATCCAATGCGCTGCCTCTTTCACCGCGCCTGTGTTCCGCGCTCCTGCGGCTTAGCGTGGTTCCTATGGCAATTGCCGCGAAAGGAGGTAGCATAATGACTCGTAACAGCAATGACAAGCAAGATATACTTGCCAAATTATCAACTGATGGCATAGCTTTGTCACGCGAATACAGGAAGATCCTTAGGGATCATAATCCTAACATCAAGAACAGATACTGGACATATTATTGCCAATGGGACAAAGATACCCATAAGTACACCGTAGGCATCATCGACCGTGTTACACGAGATTGGATCTATGCTGTAACAAACGATGACTTGCTGGAAGCCAGCTTGCTCTTCAACAATGGCCTTACTAGTATCCTAGATACCTGTAATAGGCATTATACCCTAGCAATAGGGCTAACGGAGTCAGAGCCAACCCCTAGTGGCGATTGGCAGGAAGGAGCTGTACTATGATGGACGAAGGAGAGGTCATCTCAGTAACAATGCCAATTCTTGATCACGATGCGGCCGAGAAGCTGGTAGACAGCGGCAAGATTATTTACAGTATGCTCAATTATCTGGCGTTGAATCCTCAGATTACGCTAGATATCTTCCCAACTCAGGAGCGGTTCAGTCAGATTGCTGACCAAGAGGGCATCAGCATCCCTGAGGTCAAGCAGGAGTTCATCAGGAACCATCGAGCTGCGTTGATTGCCATTGCCTATTGCGGCAAGGTGGTGCTCAACCAGGTGGCTGAACACTTTGACCTAGGTCACACATTTGACCTTACAGCTGACAATATGCTGATGGAACAGTTCAGCAAGGATTACGCAGAGCGACACAAGCCTGACTTTTTTGACTTGGAGACTGCTCTAAGGGAAGTTGAGGCTATTATGGGTAAAGACAAGGAGGCAAACTAAATGGGTTACGATCTGTCAAGCGTAGATAACGATCCCAAAGTAGCAGAAGAATTTGCCAAGAAGTTTGGTTATACCTACCTGTTTGACAAGGAGACCGGTGCGTATCAGGGTGGACCTGATGTGTATTTCCGAGCAAACATCTGGGGTATGGCGATTATCCGTGGCTTCATCCTGTGGCTTGTTGCCCGGTATGAGAATGGTGTTGACGAGCCATCGTACAATGCGCCTCAGTTCACAATGGTAGAAAAGATGAGTTTCAACGACGGCGAACATGTAACAAAAGAAGAGATCATTGATCTGTTCTTGCTATGCTCAGCTAACTCAGACTTTGAAGTTGATATGAACCTCGGCAAGCCAACTGATCAGGACACCTTCAATCAAGTGATTGCCAAGGTACAGCCACTAGTATTTGAGTATGCTAAGGTGCGCGCTGAGCAGGACTCATTGGCTACCACTAGCGAACAGCTAGTTGTTGATGCTAATGGCCAGCCTCAGGTTGTGCCAACATACAATGAAGAGCAGGTCAATGACCTAGCTGGACTCATCAATGAGTTCTTAGAGTACAACAAGTACTGCTATGAGCTCGATGGGTTCCGAGTGTTCTAAGATGGCCGGCACTTGCCGGCCACTTGGTTTAGTAGCTTGCCCGTACGGGGGCAGAAAGGGGTACAGCAAATGAAGGATTGGAAGTCCTTTGAGCTTGAAGTCAAGCGCAAGCAAGTTGATGGAAGATCAGTACGCATTGAGAGGCCAGCTGATATGGCTGGGTATTTCAATATGGTAGCTGAAGAAGAGATGGGAGAATGCTTGTTCATTGCCCACCTAGATGGTCGCAATACCCTGATTGGGTTTGAGAAGATCTACAGTGGCACATCAACAGGTCTCTCCGTGAAGATTGGTGAGGTACTTAGAAGTGTCATCGCGTCCTCTGCAGCTGGCTTTGTGCTGGTTCATAATCATCCATCTGGCGATCCTCAGCCCTCAGATGAAGATTATCGTCTGACATCAGATGTGCTGAAGGCAGCACGGTTGATGGACATTGAGTTCCTTGACCATCTGGTAATTGGCGAGAACAAGTTCAGCAGTTGCCGGTCTGAGAAGCCAGGTATCTGGGAGGCAGCATGAGTAAGCCAGATCCTGCTCTTCAAGAGCAGTATATTGCTATGCTGGAATGGCACTTGACTGGCAACTTGTATCCACCTGCGTCATCTATTCCGCACTATATGGAATTTGCTCGACAGGCAATCTTGCTTGTCTCTTCTGGCTTGGGGGAACGATCAGTAATCATCAATGTTGACGGCAGGGAAGGATCGCTGTTCAACAGGAAGACCGATCAACCAGTATCGGCACAAGAAATGGTAGATAATTGGAGGCTACATGACTTCTGTGGTTCGGAACAGGCTGAAAACAGTGATGCCTCAGAGCCTAGCCAGCTGGGAAATAATTATTATAATTGACGGACAGCGGTTCATGTGGCGCGGTGGCCCATACATTGACATTCTAGATGACGATGGCAATGCGCTAGATTGTATCAATGTATGGGACTACCAGAAAGGTAAGTGCCAAATCAGTACAGTTGCTCAGCTAATCAGTCGTATTAGAACCTATATTGTATCAATCCAAGGAGGAATCGATGAGCGATGAAAAGATCCAATTGATCCCCGCAAGTGAGTGCCCATCGGGGAGGCACAAGGTAAATATCCGTGTAGTAAGTATGGAGGTAGAGTATAAGCCAATCGGCACAAGTAACATCATTGTCTACGGTAGCTTGGTTGACTTGCCAAAGAAGGTACGGCCAACTGACTTCAGTGTCAATGATCACGCTGAGATTGTTGAAACCTGCTGCTCAAAGGCAGCAGAAGTAATGAATATGGAGGTAAATCTGTATGAGTAAGCACGAAATCCAGCAAGCGTTGTCAGATCTGAGCCTTGTAAAGGACTCAATTCGTGGCGCTTTGTTTGATCTGCGCAACGCTGATGTGCCAAATCTTGATCAAGTAGCCGAAGCTATTGACAATGTTATGTCAGCTGCTCAAGACCTGCCAGATATCAACAATTACAGTCTTGAACTTCCGTCTGAGACGGATCTTGTAGATGCCAACGAGAAGCTTGACGAGATTGAAGAGCGACTTGAGCAGCTACTAAGCGAAAGCTCACAAGACGCAGACAGGTTGTTCGCAACAAATGTTGTGGACATTGTTCGCAATGCTGAGTACATCTCTAATGATGTGCTGGCTCAGTTCTTCGCAGAGTTTGACAAGAACAAGAGTTACCCAGCATTTCAGCGACAGGCGTTCTATGATGCCATCAAGTCATTCATTTATCGGCTAGCAAACGCCAATGCGAAAGCAGTTCAAGAAGCAATTTACGCATATCTCAACAACTTGGAAAGTGTAGAACCACGGATTCCCGTGGTCGAAGTGACGACTCAATCTGAGATTGAGCGCAGCGAAAGGAATAAGTAAAATGGCAAAGGCAAAGAAGGTTGTTAAGAAGATCCTCAGTGTTCCACCAAAGCTTAACCAGCTGAAGGACATTGAGCGCTTGTATTCTTTGGGTATTGATAACCACATTTTCTCGCAAATTGTTGGTTATGCTATTCCGGAGGTTGGCCGACAGATCGCTAAGGGTGGTAATGTTGCTCGTTTTAACAAGACCATCCAGGCGCTTGGTGCTTTGTCAGATGTCACCAGCGACTTTGAAGAGCTAACACATTACTACACATCAAAGCAGCTTATTGCGCAAGAGCTTGGCTTCAATGATGCCAGCTGGCAGCAAAATGTTGGAAGCAATTGCGATAGCAATGGCTCACTAAACAGAGACTTCGACGATCTGTACGAGCGAGACCTTGAAGTAGAAATTGTCGTTCATGTGCGACGCAAGCTCAAGACAAAGGCTTGCTTGGCACAGTACGGGATCAAGTGATCGGCACGAGAAGCCGATACTGGCGAGTATCATTGGCAAAGGAGGCGGTGTCAGATGATGGCTACCGTTCTCCTTTGCCACTCGTCAATCGGTTTAGAGAAATCGCAATGACATCACCAGTGTCTGTGCTAGAAGATAATGCTAATTGGTATGCGAATTACCTCACGCAGATTGAGGAAGCCTCAGAAGAGTTCCCAATCTTGCCATCAGTTGCAGTAGCAACTGTTGCAGCATTGTCACCAGCTATGGCACCAGATGCCGGCCTGTTGGCATATCAGCGTGTCTGTGAGCATGTCTTACAGGAAAAGGATCTTCCACCAATCAGGCCGTTTAAGCAAAATGTCAAACTAGCTATTGAGATTGTCAAGCATAGTGACATTAGCTTACTCAAAGGCCAGAAGGTGCGTGACTTTTACCACGCAATTTACCACAATGGGGCGTCAGATCGCGCACCTATTGATCGATGGGCTGCCCGTGAGTTCCCAAAGTATCAAAAGGTAAAAGGCAAATGGCCGGAAGTAGATCTCAACGCAACCGAGTACAAGAAGATGCAAGACCAGTTCCGCAAAGCGGCAGACAAGCTTGGCTTATACCCAGCTGAGCTTCAGTCAATCCTATGGGTACGAAGGAGGAACAATGGCTGAGGAACGAGACTTCTGGCAAGACTTCAAGCGCAAAGAGATGATGAAGACATTGCTAAAGAATGTCAAAACAGTTCGCGACCTGATTGATGGTGATGGCCATTCAATCTACAAGAGCGAGTATCTGATCCAGCAGGGCTTCCCTGAGGAGATGATCAAGCGACTTGAAGAGACTTACACATCAGATTTCTCAAGTGCTAAGTCAACCATCTTTGATGGCAATGGCAACATTGTGGAATCGCTAACTGGAGTATATGCGCTTAGACTTCACTACGAAGTGGCGTATTACCTGCTTCTTGAAGCTGGCGTGGACTACAATGACACGCTACTGGGTCGAGGGTTCCAAGCAAAGGAACTTGCCCGGGCAATCAAGAAAGAAGTTGGGCTGATTGATGCCTGACACGAGTATTCCAATTAGAAATACCTATTATCTTGGTCATCCTCAACGGTCAAGCACTTATGCCAAATGCGACGAATGTGGTCTGGTGTTCATTCTGGACGATGAAACATCAGCAGCTGAGTGGGCATATGGTCATGATTGCCAGCCCAAGAAGGAAGACTAGCTAGACGCCTGTAGCCAGCTGACACACCAGCTGGCTACAGGTATTTTTTTATTGTCGACAAATGAGCGTGCGCGCAACGGGAGCCAGGGGCGGGAGCGCGGAAATATGCCCGACGGGGATTGCCGGCCGTAATGTGCCCGACGGGGGGTGCTGGGTACTATCACATGCCCGAAGGGGGGCGGCCTAAGCTCCCAGGGCCACGTGGACGAGTCTCCGGCCTACCCACTCCGCCACGGGAGAGACTACCCCGTTCCCGCAACACTCGTATCTGCGAGAGTCTAGCCCCCTTACAGAATCGCCGTAGAGGCCTATTTCCGCCCCGTAGAGCCCTTCTTTTTCATCCACTGGGGGTTGACAGTCCACCCCGGTGGCCACCCCATTAAACGCTCGCATTCCGTTGGCGTCAGTCTCCGTGCCCAGTACGAGCTGTCCTCCGACGGCGTCCTCGGCTGAGATTCGCCACCCTCCGCTTCCTGCGTGGAGATTTGAGATAACACGTCTTGCAGATCCTGAGGCACGTTCACCTTGCGCTTTTGCGTCCGGCGCAAGATGCCTGCAGCCGCCTTCGCACTCAAAAAGTACTTCGCCGGCACGGTCTGATCCAAGACTTGCCACAATGAAGACACGACGGCGTCGCTGTGGGACTCCGAAGTTTTGCGCGTCCAATATGCGCCACGCCACGCCATACCCGAGTTCATCCATTTCACCGATGAGTCTTCCGAAGTCGCGGCCCTTAGAGGAACTGAGTAGGCCTGGGACGTTTTCCAACACCAGCCAGGAAGGCTTGTATCTTTCCACAAGGTCAAGGAAGGTGAAGGCAAGGACGGATCGCTCTCCGCCAAATCCTCTGCGTGGCCCTGCGATGCTGAGATCTTGGCATGGGAATCCTCCGGAGAAGATGTCCGCGTCCCGCCAGCTATGGCTGGTGGACCCGCCTTGATCGTCAGTGGGTCCGCTATGTCGTTGAACTTCGTCGGCTGCATGCTGTAGCGGCTGGGAAAGCTCATGAGCGGCAAGCTTGACGATGTCTCCAAGGTTGGGGACTCCTGGCCAGTTGTTGGCAAGGACTCCGCTTTGGTATCGCTCAATTTCGCTGAAGCTAACTGTCTTGATTCCTGCTCGTTCAAATCCAAGATCCATCCCTCCTACTCCAGAAAAGAATGACGCGTTAGTTAGCGTCCTGCGATGTACGTCCAATATCTCACCGTCACCCATAAAACACCCCTACTCAGCTTTCCTCCTAATGCGATGAATGCAGCCGGAGAGAGATCAATGAAGTTCCCTTTCCTGCTGCATAGACAGTCGCGTACAACGACCGTCACGCACTTGCCATTGTAGCACACGCTTGCCTTGTACGGTTTGTCTCCCCACTTAAACCCAGGGACTGCAGCGTACATTACTTTCTCGCCCTTGCTGTACGGGCTGCAACTGTTCCGGTATCCCTGGTAGCAATACTTCTTGCTCTGCGGATGAGTGTTGCCATACCAAGAGGCCCTGACCTCGGTGCCATCCCCGTGTGTTGGGAGGACCAGGGCCAGGGCCAAGAGGAGGGCTGTCAATTGAGCTTCTCCCGCTTTTGCTCTTGAAGTATCTCTCGCTCCGCCTGAGCGAACTCCTTCGGGTAATGCTTCTGCAAGAACGATGTGATCCGATCCATGGCGTTCGTCGCCCCGTCTCTCACACCATCGTTGTATGCCTTCTGCATTGCCTTCTGCACTTCCGCAACAAGATGCTCGCACATCCCGTCACAGTCGCACTCAAACTCAATCGTTACCTTCGTTTTCTCCTCAAACTCTTCGTACTTCGGTGTCATATCACGCCCCCTTAAACGTTGCCGTCGTCCGGTTGAACATCAACTCGGTCCGACCAGTTGGTCCGTTGCGGTGCTTAGCTACCTTACAATGAACTGTCTCAACTGACACGTCAAGTGATACGTCTGTTGACCTCCACAGCATGAGTACAACGTCGGCGTCCTGCTCAATGGCCCCAGAATCCCTGAGGTCTGAGAGCTTCGGCTCGTTGTTCTCCCTGTACTCCGATGATCGGCTGAGCTGGCTGAGTGCCACCACAGGAATGTCTAGTTCCCGGGCAAGGGCCTTCAGGCCTCGACTGATCTCGGCGACGTCGTAGACTCGGTTGCTGTCCTTGTTGCCACGGTCTGGCGACATGAGCTGCAAGTAGTCAACGACAACAAGGTCAAGACCGTGCTCTGTCTTGAGCCGTCGGCACTTGGACTTCATGTCACCAGGCGACGCAACTGGGGCATCTTCAACGAAGATCTTGCTCTTCTTGATGCGGTCAGATGCTGCCATGACTTCGGTCAGTGCAGACAGGTCAAGTTGGCCATGACGGATCTCGTGCAGGCCAATGCCGGAAACAGACGACAGCAGTCTGCTGCCGATCTGCTCCCTGCTCATTTCAAGTGAGAAAATTGCAATGGACTTGGCGTTCTTAAATGCTGCGTTAGCTGCCATAGTTGTAGCGAGTGCTGTCTTGCCGACGCTCGGCCGCGCTGCGACAATGATGAGGTCTCCGCGCTGCCAACCGCCGACGATGCTGTCAATCCCAGCGATGCCAGACGGCACGCCAGACGCACCACCGGCCTGCATGACCGCAAGCCGATCCATGGTCTCAGCCATGACCGAGTCCATGTCGGAGAACTTCCCCTTGCTACGCACCCTGCTGATGGAAGACACGGCCCTCTCCGCCTCTGCCAACGCTTCGTCGGCAGTCTTGGCTAGGCGTGACGCATCAGCGATACGAGCAGCGGCCTGGTGCACATCTCGTCGGATTGCATTGTCAATCACGATGTCAATGTACGACTCAAAGTTGTAGCTCGTTGGCGTCTCTCGGATAAGGTCCGAGATTCCTGCAGCTCCACCAGCTTCCTGAAGCTTGTCGCACTTGGTCAGCTCCTCAGAAAGCGTAACGATATCAATGCTGACGCCAGCTGCCAGCAACACCTTGATCGCATTGAACATGTGCCGGCATTGCATGTCGTCAAAGTCCTGAGCCGTCACGCGCTCAGCTACCTGAGACGCCACCTCACCGGAGATGAGGCAGGCCCCAATCAGCGCCCTCTCGGCTTCCCGATTGGTGCGCGTCATTAAAAGATCTCCCTGGTGTGGTAATCCTCTTTGGCGGCTACCAAGACCTCTTGGAGGCTCTCGACCCCAATGTTCTCTTGGCGCCCTTCCTCGTCAATGCTAGCTGCGCACTCGTTGCAGAGTCCGCGCTCCTCATCAAAGTCCTCAATGAAGTCCACCGTGCATTCGTCGCAGCGGTAGACCTTGTTCCCGTAAGCATCTTCCCTAGGCATCTTCGTCTTCCTCCTCTTTGATGCGCTCCCACATGAAGCAAGGCTTCATCTTTCCGGCATCAATCCTCTTCTTGTACTTCCCACAAATAGGGCAACTGCCGTCATTGACGTAGTCGCCGGCGCCGAGGACCTCCTCAGCTTCTTTCTTCTTTCTCGCCATGTAGTGCCTCCTCTAACGGTACTTCCTTTACCGGACTAGGATACCCAGTCAGTTGGTAGTAGTCAATACCGTGCTTGCGGCAGTACGCCCGCAGGGACATCCCCTGCTCTTTAGCGTCCTCCACAAACAATCTTAGCACATCTTTTTCAACCCGTGTTTTCTTCTCTCTAAAGACCACGTTGCACCACCTTTGAGCAGCCTCGGTAATCCCTGCAGGCGTGGTAAATAGCTCGCGCCCGGTCCGTACCTTTGAGCCACCTGTTGATCAGGGCGACGAACAGTTCCGACCACTCAGCTGAGTGGAACCCAGGAGTGGCCACGTGAGCCAGCTCATGGAGCGCGGTGTCGTAATCGTCGTAGAACGTGCACAGCATGATCTTGGGCTGGTCCTTATCGGCCTCGCCCAGGGGACACTTCGTGCGGTTCCCGGCATGGTAATGGATCGTGAGCGACGAGACGTAGATACCTTCGGCTACCGCCACCTTACGCAGCCACTCAATGAGCGGCTTCCACTGGAGCCGGAGCTCCTTTGGGGCGTTGTTGGTGAAGGTAATCCTAGCGACGCCGCCCTTGCTTCTGGATCCACCCATCGAACACCTCGTCCAATTTCGCAGCGGCACTTAGCCTGTCCAGTACTTCGCTGCCTTCTCCTATTTTATACGTTTTCGTTGCATCTTTCAAGTACCAAGCGCTGGCCTTCCAGCCCTTGTCGCCGAAGTAGATGATGCCTTGGACCTTCCCGTCGGGCCAGACCATCCCCTTCTTACTAAGAAAGTTCATCTTGCAGCTTCTCGTCCAGCTTCTCGTCCAGAGCAGCCCAGCTCTTGGGCGGTACGCCGCGGGTCACAAAGGACCACTTCCCTTGCCCAAGGGCAATGAGGATCTTGGCGTAGTTCTGGATGTCGATCAAAGCGTCGTGGACGCTGTCGTCAAACCAGTCCTCAGCTACGACGGCCTTGCCGTCAATGATCTTGCCCTGGAGGGCCGTAGCCACGCGTGAGCACTTGTCCTCTGCCAGACGTGAGAACACGCCGTAGGGCCCGAGTGCCTCAATGTTGCCCGGGCCGTAACCGGCCTGGCGCTCTACCATGATCTCATGTGACTCAGTAGCCAGCTCACTGAAATACTGTGTGAAAGCTTCTGGTACTTCTCTCCTAGCGCTCATCTTCCAACTCCTCTACAATCTTCTCTGCCATCTCTGGCGTGATGAACTGGGTCACAGATATTGTTCTAAGGCCGCATGCCTTGCAGTCCATCACCCTCAACGACTTGTTGTTTACAACGACGGCCTTGGCCCTGTTTGGAACGAGACTAGGCTCGCTGCAAACAGGGCACTTTAGACCGTGCTTCATCGCTTCTTATCTACCAGTGCGAACGTCAGCAACGACGCACCTAGTGCCAAGGCCACGTTCGCCGAGACGCCAGCCACGACTCCAAAGACTCCCGCAGCCGGAATAAAAGTGTCTCGGAACCTAGGGTGCGTAACAGCTGCAGACGCTCCACGCTTGACGTTACTAAAAAAACCTTCAGTCTGCTTCTCTTCATCGGGCATCGTCGCCATCTTCAAGCTCCACAATCTTTAGGGCTACGCCTGCAGAAAGCTGCAGCACTGCGTCATACGGAATCTTAACCTCTTCCCGCTTGTCCTCTGGGACACCCTCAAAGTACTTATCAATGAACGAAGCGGCAACGATATTAAATGCCACTCCCCATTTCGCCGCTACCAGGGCTACGTTCCCCTTCGCTGGCTTGCCCTTCTTTGGTACTGCCATAAAGCTTCTCCTTGATCTCCAACCAATCCCGCTCATCCATGATGACCATGACCCGCCGCTGTGTGCCAGCTCCAGGTGCATCGCCGATCACGAGGTAGGGGATCTCCCCAGCCTTTACAACGATCTTCTTCAACCATCCCCAGTACTTATTGGAAAACATCGTGCCGACCTTGGTCTGGATCTTAAACAGACCATCCACCGTCACGTCGTCTGGGCCACCGAACATGCCAGTCCTGCGGCCGCCATGCTTCTTCGCGGTCTCCCGCTCAAAGGCATTACCCCTGGACCGGTTCAGTCGACCCTGTCTCGCCTTGTCCGTCATCCTCTTCCTCCACAACTGCAATAGGTGCGCCGACTCCCGTGCCGGCATTGCGCATCAGCTCCCAGAAGAGCTTCTCTCCCTCTTGCAGCAGCTGCTCTGTCTCGCCCTTCTTGTAGGCGCCATGAGCGTTCATGAAGTCAATAGCCTTATCCTTGTAGGCTCCCATCCATGCCTCCTTGCTGTAGATTGCGACGTACCTGGGAGAGCCATCGGCTTGGTACTGGATACCAAGACCGATGAGCCCCTCCTCAAGTTCGTCTACAAACTTCGTCTCGTCAATCACGAGCGCTTCTTCAGAGGCCCCCAGATCAACGGGCTTGCCTCGTTGGCGAGCAGGCTATACCCCTTCGGGTTGCCGTCCTTGTCGCTGCGCTCCTCCAGCTTACCAATGACGTGTAGGTGCTGACGCGGATCGTTCGTCTCGCGGTTCACCGTACTATCATAGATCTTCTGGATGTGCGCGGCCAGGTCAGCCTCAAAGACCAAGATCGTTACGCGCTCGTAGCGATTCGGTGCCTCAGACTTTGAACGGACGTCAGCAGTAGCGCCCATGAATGCGTCGTACGCATAGGACTGCATGCTGCCGAAGAACTTCCAAACGTCTCGACCAGCCTTGGTCTTCTCCTTAACTGGAGCTACCTTGTCCGTGAGCCAAAGATCAACCCTATCCATTAGAACTCCCACTCTCCGTCAGCCTTCTTGGACTGACCTACTACAGGCTTCACTGTGTCGCCAAAGACCTCCTTCGCCGCCTTAGCGATGGCTGCGTCTCCCGAATCGTTCTCCGGATCGTCCCCAGTCGGGATGAGGAACGTCGTGAGCAGCGCGTACTTAAGGGCACCAGTCGTGGCCTTGTACACGTGCTTATCCCCTGAGTCAGCACCAGATCCAAGCGAATAGATCGTGTGCTTCTCGCCAGTCTCGCCATCCACCAGATGCCACGAGTACTTGAACGTAAGGATCACCTGCTTGCCAGATGCAGATGGGCCCTCGCTCAGCTTCTCAATGTCGCCTGGAAGGATCGCAACTCCCTTGGCCGCCAGCTTTTCGCGGATGGTATCTGCCACCTGCGATGCCATAACGTACTTATACCCCTGGGCCTGATTAGTACCGCCCTTGGCGATGTACCCAATCTCGCCCATGACTTCGGCCAGCTTGCCGGCCAGCGTCTTACTTGCCATCTTCTCCTCCTCTGCACTTGGTGAAGAACTCGCAGTACCCACATGGGAAGAGCCAGTTCCCCGTTTTCTTTGACCTGTACTTCTCCTCCGGGAGTCTCCACGGAGGGGTGTCACTGAATCGGTCACTGTTCAGCACCTCCAGAATCCTCAGAGCTTTCTCTCGCCACGACTCATCAACGATGAACTCCTCGGTGGCGAGATCCCCTGCCCTGATGTAAACCAACCGTGCTGAGTAGTCGTGGCCTCGCATTCGCCGCAACGACTCCGCATAGATTGACGCTTGAATCTGATGCTCCGGCTTTGGAATAAACTTCCAGGCCGAATCCTTCACAGACTTGTACTCAATCAGTTCATGCTGGCCGTCCTTCCATTGTACCACACCATCGGCGTTCCCGCCAAAATTCAGCTCTGGGATCGACACGGGCACCTCCTCCTCGTAGGAGATCAGGTGCTCGGAGTTCCGTAGCCGCTCGTTGAACGCCGTGTTGATGATGTGCCCACGCTCAAAAATACGAAAGACCTCTTCCCCGCGGACGTCCGTAGGCTCTACGCCCTTGGCGTAGTACCACTGTTGCCGTAGGCAGCTACCCAGTAGGGAGCCACGCCACTTAGCACTAGCGGGACGCTCTGTGCGTCCCTTACGGAGGCCCTCGTCAAAGAGGTCTCCAATGAGCTTCTTAACCATCGCCCCTCCAGTGCCCCAATTAGACCCCCCAGCCGGAGGGGCGCCCGGCTGGGGGAGAACTTTATCCGTTCAGGATGGATTCTACAATTGCATCCCAGTTGTTGTCAAATCTGAGCGCCCTATCGTCAACGTAGGCCTTGGCCACAGGCTTTCCAGCCCCAACCCAGATCTCGTTGTATGGCACACCCCAGGTGTCCAAATAGTAGCGCATCTCGTCAATGCGTTCTGCTCTGTCTTCAAACTTTTCCCATGCCCGAGCGGAATGGATGATGATCCTGTACCCGTTAGCACGCAGCCTCTCTAGGCCTTCAATGACACCCCTTGCCGGCACGATTGTACCAAACACTCGTACGGAGATGGTGTCGTCAAAGTCCACGCAAATGTTGCGTGCGCCCTCAAGGTCTGCGTTGATCATCGGTGAAGAATCCGAACCATTGGCTTGAGCTTGGCGTACACGTCGCGGAGAACCAAGACGTCTGCCTCGCAGTGCTCAATGATCTTCTCGTACGAAGCTCGGTCGCCATGATCTGCGTCATCCCATGTGCGCGGATCAAGCGGCGTCTTCTTGTTCTGTACACCGAAGTACTTAGACACGTTGTCCAAGCTCTTGCGGCCAATTGCGATAGACGAACCAGTGGCCTTATACATAAGGTCAAGGTGCATCTTCGGATCGTACGGCCGGAAGCCGTGGTACAGCATGCGCGAGTTCAATACCGGAACGTCAAAGAGCTTTGAGTTCCACCCAACGATCACGTCGTACTTGTCGAGTTCTTCGCAGTATGCCTTCACGAGCACGCTGTCATCCTGCCAATTTTTGCCAGGATGGGTGTCGTGGCTAAGCGTGATCACGTTTCCTAGACTGTCTGCAATAGATCCGCAGAGCATGCGTCGCCAGTTGCTGAACGTCGTCTCAATGTCAAAGAACGCAATGTCAATGCCAACGAACTTCGGCGTTGGCGTGGTCTTGCGCGCAGCTGGCAGCAGGTCTTCCGGCTTCCCCTCTGCATACCGCTTGTGGAACTTCTGGACCTGGTCCTTGCTCATGTTGAGCTGGTTCCCGATCTGAGTGAACGATAGCCCCTGCTCCTTGAGCTCGCCCACTCGCTCTACGAGGTTTGCTTTCGCCATGTCTCCTCCAATACTACTCTGAAGGGAAGTCCCCTTCGCTCGGATTATACCACATAATCCTATCCTCTGCCGAAATCGCTAGCCTTTACCAGGTCTACGGTAATCCGCTCAGAGCCATCAACTGGCAGCTCAAATCGAATACCACCCACGACGTAAGCATCGGTCATGAGGTCAGGGTTAATAGGGTCGGAGAAGTTAACGTTCTTTCGCCGGATGGCCACCTGCACGATGTCGCCGAGGAAGAAGTCCTCAAACGGACGCACGGTGTCTGGGCCGATCTGAATGTTCGCCATTGAGACGTTGAGGATGTCCGACAGCTTAATGAGCTGTGAGTCGGCGTACTTCTGCAGCTCAGTCTCGTCAGCAAAGTTAGCCTGCGTTGTGAGGATTGGGGCGTACCCGTACTCTTGGATTGACGCCGAGTTCTCCGCCAACTTGCCCTGAGATCGGGACCCAGATGAGGTCGTTGTGCTTCCAGTGAGGAACGCCGTTGACGGAACAATCCTCACCGAGTTGCGCAGCTTCTTCCCGTCTCTCCTATACCGGAACACGTCAATGTTCCCTGGATAATCAAATAGGTACCTTGGAGATGAGTCGCTCTTGGCAGGGGCAATGCATAGTCTGGTGCCAGGGTACGACGCCCCACGCACGCCCACGAAGTTGAATACCGCACGCCAAGGGACCTTCACGTCGTCAACAACATCCCACCTGCGGTTTGCGTCGTCTGCGGTAAGCAGGTTGGCCGCCATCTCCTTCTCGCACATGTCACGCAAGAACTCAAGCACGGACTGGCCAGACGTGAAATAGCGCAACAGACCAGTGCTGTAAGCCTGGCCAGAAGCTGTCTCTTTGAGAATCCAGCCAAACCGAGAGTATGCGCCACCAGCATTGTCAAGCTGCGAAACATACTCGGTGAAGATGTCTTCAAGCGTCTCACTTTTCAGGCCCATGATGGCACTATCATCAGGATTAGTGGAGGCCAAAATGCCGTTGAGGTCGTGGATCGCGCCAGTGCCGCCATAGTCTGGGTTGGTGGAAGAGGTCTGAGGCGACACCACGGCCAACTCTACCAGCGGTAGCACGCTGAAGTTGTACTGCACGCCACTCGTAAGGCAATTGATCTCGTACGAGTTTGTAACGTTCTCAGTAGTGCCAGTAAAGTTCCCGTACACTCCGGCGACTGTTGAGAGTGTTGGCGTACTGGCAGCAGGGGCAAGGACCTCAGCCACATCAGAGTCATGCTGGCGTAGCTTTAGCTGCCACTTGAACTGGGCTGGAGTCTCCGGTGTGCCAACCTGCGTCCATGAACCAGGCCACACGTTGATGGTGCAGACCTCTTCGCCAGGGCTTGCCACGACTGCCAGTCGAATTGACTCAATGTTAAAGCGGTTTGGAACGTAGTTGTCGGTCTCTGCGTCGTACAGCTTCTCAGCATCGTTGATTGCGGATCGCTCAATGTAGATTGTTCCAGAAAGCAAGTACGACTGGTCAGTCTCGTCGTAGACTAGGTCAAGCTCGTTGGGTTCGCCAGCTGCGTTTTTGCAATAGATTGCGATTTCTTTACCATCGTGCCGGGACGAGCTGTTAGAGCTTCTCTGCTTGACTAGCGCCTTGGTGGCCTTTGGGCCATGGGAGAGGCCGTTGGCGTTAACGTTGGTGGCTGGGTTTAGCACCTCCGTATAGGTAAGAGTAAGAGCTGGCCGATACGCCGCGCTGTACTTTGTGCTTGCCAAGGTAAACCCGTTAGTGACAATGGTTTCGTCGGTATTCTTGAGACGAAGGCCGTTGTTTGTGGCGCCATTCGCCCAGTCGTCAACAATTGACGTAATACTTGCAGTAATCTTAGTTAGGTGGACATTCGTGTGGGAGTTGTACGATACCTCTGTGCCTGTAACATCTCCGCCCATCGTACCCCAGTCCAGAGTCGTACCAGCATCATCCCAGTCATTCTCTGCGCCAGCAGAGCTGTTAGTGGTCCAATCGTTAGAGTTTACTCTCTGAATACGTAGGTCTCCTGGCGAGCTGTCTGGTACAGTGTGGTCGCCACTCTCGTTGGTCTGGTACAAAATCAGGTCGGCCTGCGTAACGGTTGAATCCTCAGTTAGGTTTGCAGGTAGGTCAAACTTAACGAACCCACGTGAGGCATATCTGCCATACAGAAGAGATCCAGAAGTTGCTCCTCCGCCAGTTGATCCGGATGAAATAGTGAAATCAACTCCCCAGCTTGTTGCTGAGAATTGTGTAACAGCTGTTACTGTTTTGGCACCGTTTAGCCTGCTTTGAGAAGTACCGGAAATGTAAACTACGTCTCCAACACTAATGACTGACGTAACTCCGCTGGCGCTACCAAGAACTCTACCGGTAGTACCGTTGGTGCCAAAGATGCTATACGAAGTAATAGACAAAGAGCTAAACACAACACCAAGAGGGATGTGCTTCTCTGCGTCATTGGAGTTCCACCGTCGGTCTGTTAGCGAACCATCTGTCAGCACGGACGCAGACCTAGACGCGTAGATCGTGGTCGGTCCGATGGTTGTAGTAGTCGACTCCGCCTCTGGGCGCTGGATAGCGGTCTCAGAGCCCGACTCAGGCCCTACCAACTTCGTGTAGTGCATGCTCATCATGGTCATGTAGTCCATGCCCTCGTACACGATCTCGTCGTTGGTGGCGTCGTAGGCAGACAGGAGCCCAGCCCCAATGAGCACCCAGTTATTGCCACTCTTGCGCTCAATCTTGTAGTGCCTACGCAGTGGAATCAAGTCCGGAACGAGAGGGTGGTCAATCGGCAGCGTCCAGAAGGCGCTCCCTACGTCGTTAGCGTAGACCTCAGATCCGATGTTCTTTGCGTCGTAGATGACACAAATCTCATTGCCGACACCGCGGTCGGCAGGGTTGATATCAAAGATCCGAATCCTGACGCTACTGTTCAAAGCCAAGCCTCCGTAAATGTCAGTGTTGCGTTAGCTGTGTTGGTATCGCCAATCGTCACGGTTCCAGGGTACACCAGGAAATCTCCTGACGTGTTGGCATGGACGATCCGGCAGTTGGTCTGCTGCATCGTGTCCGTGTCAATGCTGATTGACCCAGTGTCAATGACCGTAGCCTGCACCGTGCTTGACGTGCCGCCTCCAGACCACGAAAAGGTCACGGTATCCCCAGCCGTACACGACGTCTTGGAGAGCACCGGATAGACAGTCGCTGAGCCCCTGTGAGTGGCCGTGCCAGTGCTAAGGGACTTGGATGCAGTCAGGTACTTCCTTGGGTTCGGAGCAATAAAGCGAATCGTAGCTGGCTGCGAGAACCCGTCAGAGTCCTTGCCGATAGAGTTGCGGCGGCCTACGTTGTACTGCGGCAGCGCAGCAGGCCGGCAGCGCATGTCTAGCTCTACCCCGCCTGGGAAGTCTGCTGCCAGCTCCCAGCTTGGCTGGTAGAAGCGCAGGGCGCGTACGCCAAAGTCGGCTGAGAAGTCTAGCGGCATCGGCTGCATGGCAGCTGTGAGCTCGTCTAGCTTGTCCCAGAAGTCTCCCATCGTTTCACCGTATACGGAGACCAACATATCAATAGTCCTAGTGCCAAGGTACGCCTCAGTCACAGTCGACCCATCTCGCAGGGCGGCTTTGTCAATGAACCCTTGCGCGGCAACTGACGCATAGCTTGCCGACTCAACCTTAAACCCTGAAACTGGCGCCGCACCAACGCGGACGCCAGCTAGGGAGTTAAGGTCCAGGAACGTACTCGTTCCGGTTTGAATCCTAATAGGCCTATTGAAATCCATCAGCCAACCCTCCGGATCTTACGGATTCTTGCCATCAACCGATCAAAACGGTTGCGTGCAATTGTGTAGTTCTGCGTGATCATGGGAACCGAAACGTCCGTAGCACCAGAGTTTACCTGCCACTGCTGGAACATCGTGCGGTCAGCCATGAGCTTGAAGAACGCCTCAGCCTGAACGAAGAATCGTACAGCCTGCTCAGCGTTGACGTCAAGCGTATCCACAGTCCAATCCCCATATCCTACCACACGTAGGTGAGATGTGCTTGGGGCGATGCGCCCGGGCTGTAGGTAGATCGTAGAACCATGAAGCTCCCAGCCGCTGTACGGGCCCCATCCGTTGCCCGGCTCTAGTGTGTCGTTAACGTCGTACCACTCCTTGATTGGGCTGGTGTTGGTATCAATGCGGTACTTGAGGGCATCAATGCGGATGATGGAGTCCATGCCGGCTGGTAGTGAGATGCTGATTGCCTGGAATGAGGTAAGGATCTCAGGTACGGCAACCGTAGACACAAGCTCACGAGGGTAGGCCCGAGAAATGTCAGGCAGGGCCAAGTTCACAAGGTCTTCCAGCTCAGCGTTGCTCCAGGTACGGTCAACGCCGTCAGACGTTCCGGTATCCCTAAGATCTCTTCGGATCTTCTGTAGTAGTGTGTCAATAGCTGCCATTATTTCTCCTTAAGAGGCCCCCGCCGAGACATAACCTCGGCGGGGAAATCCTCTATGCTCTGATTAGAGAGCGGTTGCGCGTGTCTCAAGGCGCAGGTATCGGGTGATACCCGTGCTGGTCTGAGGCACAACGTTGCTCACAACGCCGTCGCTTACCGCGACTGATGCAACTGCCGTAAACGGAGTCCCACCAGGGGTAATGGTGAACGTCGTGTCGGTTGGTACCGTAGCAATCGTCCAGGTGCTGCCATTGAGCTGGCTGTCAACACCAACGAACTTGACCCTCTCGCCTGCGAACAGCCCGTGGGCTGCGCTGGTCGTGATGGTCGCGGTCGTGGTGGTGAGGGCCTTGTTTGACACAACAGCTGCCTTGTCGCGACCGCTGTACTCGCTCACAGCAGCTTCGCCGATGATCATGGCACCAAAGCGAACCTTGTAGCCAAGCAGTGCGCGCTGCGAGAGTGGGTCAGTGTGGTCGCCACCTGGGGCGATGAAGTACGTCTGCATCGTCTGCGAGTCGCCGACGACGAATGCGTCAGGACCGAAGAAGAGTGCCGAGTAAATCGTTGCGCCATCCACCGTCCACGTCTTTGCCTCGTTGGAGACAAGGAAGCGAACGCCGGAGTAGGCACCGATCTCACCATTAAGCATGGTGAGGTTCTGAACGTACTTCGAAGCTTCAAGGAAGCCGTGTCCTGAGGTATCCGTCAGGAGGTCAAACTGCTGATTCGGGTGAATGATGCAGCGGTAGAACCCGTCTGGGAACGCAGGAATGTTTGCTGCCTTGAGGCGAGCAACAGCCTTCTTGACTTCAAGACCGCTGAGCTTGTAGTCCTGGCGAGCAGCACCCTCAGCAATGTTGCTGATGGTTGCCGCGGCAAGGCCGGCTCGGGTCGTGATTGAGGACGACGTGGACTGGGCCTGTGCGTAGTGCACGCGAGCCGAGCCAGCGTTCATCACATCGCGGACGATGCGGTCCATGGACTGAGCGGCAGCGAACGATACGCGCTCCGACGCAATCGACACAAGGTCGTGCGGCGAATCCAGCTGAACGATGTCGCTCAGGCTGGTGTACGCGCCGTACTGCTTGACCGAGAAGTACTCAGTCCGAACCGCGAGATTAATCGTCGGATCAGGCGTCACACCTTCGGCTAGCTCAGTTAGCGAGTGGCTAACGTCCGGATAGCGGACGTAGCGGATGCGGTCCGTGCCCTTGACAAACGTGCCAGGGACATAGTTGCTCGGAAGAGCGTGGACCATGTTGTTGCGAAGTTCCTTCTGGACCGACTGCGAAACGAGCTCCTGAACGAGCTTCTGGTAGGCATTAGCCTCAGAGCCATTCAGCGAGTTCGTCAGGTGCAGTGGTGGGCCAGAAAGCGTATTGCTTGTAGCCATTTTCTACTCCTTTAAACTACTCTGCCCAAGGATTCCCAAGTGCCTGCAAGGCCTTGATGATGTCCTCAGACTTCATTGGCTTGTCCTTGGCGACTCCACGCTTTGGGGCGTTGGCGTCTCCAGGGGTCTCGGCGGGTTCTTCCCCGCCAGCGAACTGCTTAACGAAGTTCTCAAACTCCGCAGCACGCTCGGACTCAGAAAGGTTACGAGCCTTCTGTTGGAACTCGTAGTACTTAGGGTAGTTGATCTTCAACTGCTCCTGATGGTACTTCGTTTCCGCTTCCTGCACCTGGTCTTCCAGCTGCTTAATCCTTCGCGCTGCCTTCTCGAACTCCGACAGGGAAGCTTCCTCTTGCGAGGCCTTCCACTGAGCGAGCTCCTCGTACTTGGACTTGAACTCATCAGCTGCCTTCTTAGCGGCAGTGAGAGCCTGATCCTTTCCGGCGAGACGACGCTTATAAGTGGCGACATCCTCCACCGCATTAGTGGCAGATTCTGGAGTTTCCTCCGTCACCTGCGACTCAAGCGGCTGATTTGCCGCGACTTCAAGGTCTGCCATCTCTGGCTCCTTTCATATACTCTCAGGCCGGCACTTCCGGCCTGTATTACTTCCTTTGTGAGTACTCTAGGCCAGTGGCTTGCTTGACTCCAGTCAAGAAGTCCGCTGCGCCACCAGTTAGTTCTGTTGCTCCGCTTACAGCAAGCTGCAAGACTCCCAACGCTCCGCTGCCGCTGAATGCCTTAAGCGGCTCGGCAGCCAGATCTGCAACTCCAAACTGGTCATATCCTTGTCGCGATACGGTTGAAATTGACCGTCGCAGCCACCCTGGTGTCACGACCGTCATGTCTTCCGGGATGCCTGGTAGTAGCTGAACCATCAAGAACTGGTAGTCTGGTCGCTCGGATGTGCGCTCCCATCCTTCTGGGAGACCATTGTAGGACAGATACTCTGAAAGCTTGTTGTAGGCTGCGTAGCCAGCTCCAGGGGCGATAGCGCCAAACGGTCGCCAGAACATGAATCGTGTCAACTCTGGCAGCACCTTCCCCATCATGTATGAGTACGGGTATAGCCCAAGGAACTGGTGGTTGATACCACGCTCAAATAGGCTGCGGTTTGGGTTAAAGTAGTTAACCCTGAGCATTGCCTCGTACGCCTTCTGGTACGACCACTTAGCTGCTTGGAACAGCATCTCCTCTGGTCCATGCTTCTGGAGCATCTTGTTGGTGCTGTCAGTCAAGATCTCTTGAATACCTCTCGTTGTCGCTGCCCGGACACTCTCTCCTGACCTGTAAGACTGGACAATCTCCTTAATGCGATCTCGCGCCCCTGGGGCCAGTTTCCTGATATCCCCTGCGTCCAGACGAATGCGCTCAATGATATCCGTAAGTTCGCCAAATGTAGCGCCATACTTTTTAGAGTTACCAAGTGCCTCAATAACGGAGGCGGCATTATCGCCTTTTGAGAATCCAGGAATGAAGTCATCCATGAGCTCCTCAACGATTGCCTTCTGTACGTCAGCAATGTCAATCTGAGCCTTAAGGCCCTTGAACTCATTAACGAATGTATCAAGCGATGTCTGGTATGCTTTGCCAAACCGAGCGATGTCAGGTGAATTGCTGTTGATTGCTCTAGCGTAACGCTCAGCAGTGCTCCGAAGCTCTGTTAGGGCGCTTCTTACTACTGCTACATCGTACCCAGCGTCGGCTGCGGCGTTGACATACTTTGCATTGATCATTGATCCAACTACCTGCGGTCGAATACCGTTACGGATCATCTCGCCAAACGCTTCTGGGCTAAATTGCTGCTGCAAGAATGCCACGTCATCTGAGAGATACGTGAGCTGCACTGCGCTTGGGTTAATCGCGAACCCAAACCCTGGGGCCTTTGCGGCGTCCATTGCTCGCTCACCAAACTTGAACTGGTGCAGACGCTTGTACTCAGTGTACCAGCCTAGCAGCTGATCAAGCGGATCGGAGCCATACTTGTTGTACAAAGCCATGTACTCGCCCGGCATGTTTGTTCTAGCCCATTCTTGGAACCTAGGGGCCATGTCCGCTATAGCCATGACGTCTTGAGCGTTTTCTTTCTTATTTGCAATGCTATCCCAAATACCGTCCACAAAGTCCATAGTGGAGCTTTGGGCAGAAGTGAGCACTGACTTTTCTCCAGTAAGCCCAGCCTTCACTGCGGACTCGGCACCGTGTCGCGAACGGATTGTGGCCGTAAAGAACGCCTGCTCATGCAGGTTAGTTGCCGCAGCTGCGGTTCGCTCTCCAAACGTTTGTCGGATTTCCCGTGCGGTAACCCCTGAGGCTTCCAAGCGCCCAGTCAAAGACTCAGTGCTAATGCCACGTGCCTCTGCCCAGAATGGCGACTCAATCGTCTCTTGCAAGGCGAACAGAGGGTTAACCTTGTACTTCATCGTAGGATACCAGTTTTCGGCAACTTTTGCAACAAAGGCACCAGCCTTGGGCAAAGTCTTAACCGACCCGGTAATCCACTGAGTCGCACCAACCTGAGAAAGCTCTCCCTTGTAGGCTCGCAGGATCGCATCCTGTAGGTTTACTGGGGCCACTCCTGACTTGGCAAGTGTCTGCATTCTGTCTCCCAGGGTGCTTAAGGGGTCAATTTCACGAATGACCTCATTCATCAGATCATCGTAAGTCTTACCGTCAAGGCCACGCTGCCCAATGCGGCTCTCAACTGCTCGCCTAGTAACCGCCTGGTGGAACTTCTCAATCTCTTCAAGAGAAAAGTATGGGCGCAGCAGGACGGTCAATCTCTGGAACGATGCCGCGTTAGAGCTTGACTGATACGCTGGAGAAAGAAGGTGCTGCAGGGTCCCTTTGACCCCACCCACAACATAGTCTCC
>JACCEB010603193.1_pt1 | contig 24118 bp, 22 predicted proteins | sample 7454761 | NCBI WGS metagenome assembly JACCEB01 (sample SAMN15323454, study PRJNA562643) | freshwater metagenome | isolation source: river surface water | place: USA:Blue River Watershed | collected 2017-08-18
CCCAGAAGGAGAAATGGAGTTCAAGAGTAAAGAGGGTTTAGAAAATGGTCCTGCTGGATACATTCCCTGGTTTGAGGCGCCTGGACGTAAAACACAGGAAATCCCGATTGTGTTTGGACATTGGTCGACCTTGGGTTTATTAAATCGTCATCGCGTCGTGGGAATCGATACGGGTTGCGTTTGGGGGGGTACGTTAACTGCGATTGATTTAAACCACTTAACAAATATAAACGAAGCTAAACCAATGGGTTTAATCGACCACACTTTGAAAATTAAAACAGTCAGTGTCGCGGGCTATGATCATCCGCTGCGGATGTAATTCCTACTTTAACTGAGAAAACGATTTCTTAGCAGCAGCAACAATTTCATCCACTACGAGATTGTCATGAGTAATCGAGGTAAATCCTGCCTCATAGGCAGAAGGCGCAAGGTATACACCAGCATCCAACATCGCATGGAAGAAGCGTTTAAATGCCTCGATATCCGTTTTAGTAACCTCTTCATAAGAGGATGGAACTTTTTCAGAGAAATAAAAACCAAACATACCGCCAACACTATCAACCGAGAACGGGATCTTAGCCAGATCCGCCTCTCGCTTTAAACCACTCATTAATTTTTGGGTTTGCTCGCTTAGGCAATCAAAAAATCCTGCCCTAGAAATGATCTCTAGCGTCTTTGCTCCGGCAGCAACTGCTACAGGATTACCCGAAAGAGTACCGGCCTGATACACATTACCCAAGGGCGCAAGCTTACTCATGATCTCGCGCTTGCCACCAAAAGCAGCCATCGGCATGCCACCGCCCATCACCTTCCCAAGACACGTTAAGTCTGGCTTGATACCGTGCAATGATTGGGTACCCCCTAAAGCCACTCGAAATCCGGTCATTACTTCGTCATAAATTAAGACTGCGCCGTATTTCTCAGTTAAAGTACGCACTACTTTTACAAACTCGGGCTTGGCGCGAATTAAGTTCATATTGCCTGCAATTGGTTCCATAATTAATGCAGCAACTTGATCACCGTGTCTTTTGAATGCCTCTTCTAATGCGCCAACATCGTTATAGGGCAACACTAAGGTATGTTTTACCAAATCTTGAGGAACGCCTCCAGATGAGGGAGCATTCTGCGTAGAATCTGCAAAGGTTAGGAGACCGGAACCGGCCTTCACTAATAAGCTATCGGCATGACCATGGTAGCAACCCTCAAACTTAATAATAAGATCACGTTTGGTATAACCTCGAGCTAAGCGAAGTGCGCTCATCGTTGCTTCAGTCCCGCTGGAGACCATGCGGATTTGCTCAATATTAGGCATCAGTGCACAAATACGTTCTGCCAGGTCAATTTCGCCAGCAGTGGGCGCGCCATAGCTAAAACTTTGAGTAGCTGCTTTTTGAACTGCTTCAACCACCTCGGGATTTGCGTGACCAACAATCATTGGCCCCCACGACATAATCAGATCAATATAGCGTTTACCATCGGCATCCCAAAAATGAGGCCCCGAAGCCCGAGATACAAATCGAGGGATACCGCCCACCTGGCGAAAGGCGCGAACTGGTGAGTTCACTCCCCCGGGGATTGTCTTTTGGGCGCGATTAAATAATTGCTCGTTTTGACTCATGACGATGGATCCAAAATTGTTTTTTAGTATCTACAGGCTAAATGACGCACATCTCAAAATCGTCTTTGCGGGCGCCACATTCTGGGCAAGACCAGTTCATCGGCACATCCTTCCAAAGAGTACCCGGAGCAATTCCATCATCGGGGCATCCTTTTGCCTCATCATAAATCCAACCGCAAATCAAACACATATAAGTCTTTAATTCCATAAATCGTTTTTCTTTCTTCTAAAGAATTTCTATTTTAAAGCCAAGATAAGCCGATAACGCTAGTCTCGTTTACGAATATCAAACTTAAATAAGCGGCACTCCAATGGTCCATTAAATAACGGTGTACGCTTCGACTCTTTCATGCGTAAGTGACCAGGAAAACCCATATCTGCAGTCAAGGCATAAATCTGCCAACCGCCAAAATAGTCTTTTAAATGCTTACTGAATTGATCTAAAAATGCTGCAAATTGAGGATCAATGGGTTCCTTTACCAAAGGCTCACGACTGGTGCGGCGCTTTTGCATATACGACTTAGTCTCATCTCCCCATAAATCGCTTTTGTCTTGATCGCCACCTTTAATTCCTATGCGCTCACCATAGGGGGGGTTAAACACCATCAGACCACTATCTGAGCTTGGCCTGATGGCAATCGCATCCACTTGACGCATGACCGGAAGACTGGGTAAATGAGCGCGTTGCCAATTCGCCTTACAGATCGCAATCATCTTCTCATTAATATCGCTACCACTTATTGCAATAGGTGCATTTGCAAACTTAGTGATCTCATTCCTTGCAGAATCACAAAGGCTACTCCAGTTCTTTTTTTCTAAAGACGAATTAAAAGGTTTCAGGCGATTAAATCCAAACCCTGATAGGCTCACGGCTTGTTTCCATGAGCCATCTTTTGGAGTAGCTAATTGTGCTTGTTGATCGAATACATGAGCACGAATCGCTCCTGAGGGAATATGAAGAGCAATTTGTGCGGCCTCAATCAAAAATGTGCCGCTACCACACATCGGATCGTATAACGCTTGATTGGCCTGCCACCCCGTGAGAGCCAAAATACCTGCGGCCAAATTCTCTTTTAAGGGGGCCTCCCCTTTTTCTTCACGCCATCCTCTTTTAAACAAAGCCTCACCCGAGGTATCTAAATAAATGGTGGCATGATTATTAGTTAAATGTACCTGGATACGAACATCCGGATTGGCAGTGTCAATACTAGGACGCTCTCCAGTTTGCTCACGTAAGCGATCAACAATGGCATCCTTAACCCGCAGAGTTGCAAAGTTCAAACTTTTTAAAGGTGAGCGCTGTGCAGTGAGATCAACTCGTAGGGTTTGGTTGGAATGGAACCAATCTTCCAAGCCAATTGATTTAGCCAAATGAAATAAATCATCTTCTGTCTTATATGGCCCATCCGTCATTTTCAGTAGAACACGACTTGCAATGCGTGAGTGTAAATTGATGGCCATGGCAACAGCTAAGGGGCCATCGAGACCAATTCCACCTGTCATATTGGCAGGGGCAGGATCAACTTGCGTGACCCCAAAAGCTTTTACCTCAGGGCGCTTTGCAATTGACTCTAGCTCATTCGCTAAAACACCCTCAAGCCCTCCAGGACACACAATAAAAAATTTCATAATGAGTTTAGTACGCAGTCTGATAAAGTTAATTAGGCTTCATCACGACCAGTGCCGTAATTACAAGCATTAATAACACAGGCACTTCATTAAACCAGCGATACCATATGTGCGTTTTGGTGTTGTTGTTCTCAATGAACTGTTTTAATAATCTCTTACATTGCAAGTGATAGGCAATAATCACCAGCACTAACAGGACCTTCATATGCATCCAAATAGAACCTCGACCAACGCCGTAGTAAAGCCACAGTATCAAGCCTAAACCAACAGCTGGCATCATCAGGATTGTCATAAAACGGTATAAGCGCTGCGCCATACCAAGCAGACGGGTATAGGATTCTTTATTTGTCTCTTGAGCCAGGTTCACAAAAATACGAGGCAAATAAAATAAACCTGCAAACCAGGAGGCAATTAAAACAATATGTAGGGTCTTAGCCCAAAGATATCCATCAAACATGGTTTGTTTTTATATCAGCGCTTTATTGACGAATTTCGCCGTGACCCATCACGACATACTTCAAAGATGTAAGGCCCTCGAGCCCAACAGGGCCACGAGCATGTAGTTTGTCATTCGAAATACCAATTTCGGCCCCAAGACCATATTCAAAGCCATCTGCAAAACGAGTGCTAGTATTCACCATCACGCTTGCGCTATCTACTTCACGCAAGAATCGATCGGCGTGGGCTTGATTTTGGGTAATAATCGCATCGGTGTGCTTGCTCCCATAGTGCTCGATGTGATCCATTGCCTCATCTAAATCTTCAACCGTTTTGATTGACAGAATGGGCGCCAAATACTCAGTCCGCCAATCTTCTTCTGTGGCATCGACTAATTGAGTAAAACCGCTATCCTCTAAGATCTTGCGCGTTTTTAGATCAACTCGAAGCTCAACACCTTTGTCTTGATAAATCTTGCATAGGGGGGGCAGGACTGCCGAAGCAATCTTGGCATTGACCAACAGAGTTTCCATCGCATTACATGGTGCATAGCGTTGTGTCTTCGCGTTATCACACACCCGTATCGCTAGATTAAGATCAGCACTCTCATCAATATAAGTATGACAAATACCATCAAGGTGCTTAATCATTGGTACACGACCATCGGCCATCAGGCGCGCAATCAAGCTCTTGCCGCCACGGGGAACGATGACATCGATATACTCGGTCATGGTAATCATTTTGCCAACCGCAGCTCGATCGGTTGTTTGCACTACCTGAACTGCTGTTGCTGGAAGTTGCGCGGCGGCCAAACCCTCTTGAATCAAACCTGCAAGATGGGTATTTGAATCAATCGCCTCTGATCCGCCTCGCAAAATAACTGCATTACCAGACTTTAAGCATAGCGCTGCAGCATCAATGGTTACATTTGGTCTTGACTCATAAATAATGCCAATTACACCTAATGGCACCCGCATTTGGGCGATCAAAATACCAGAGGATTGCTTCTTAAAGGCGCCAATATGTCCGACAGGATCTCCTAAGCTTACGATCTGTAAAAGACCCAAAGCCATAGTCTCGATGGATTTTTCGGTCATGGTTAAACGATCAATAAATGCGGCATCGTTTCCATTGGCCTTGGCCCGCTCTACATCTTTAGCATTAGCAGCTAATATTTTGCCAACATCCCGACGGATAGCATTTGCAATATTAGACAAGGCTCGGTTTTTTTGTTCACTACTTGCCTTAGCCATAGCACGAGCTGCAATTCTGGCCTGTTGGCCAATCGCTACCATCATTTTCTCAATATTTGAAGAATTCTGCGTTTCCATAGCCCATACTCTAACGCAATAAACTACCAATTAACCGAAGACCATCCCATGGATTGCTGGGTAACTCTCGAACGGTTAAACCTTTTGCTTGTTTATCTAGATTTGCAGCTAGCAAAATAGCCTGTTTCAATTTTTTGGGAACAATACGTTTTAGAGCGAGGGGATAAAGTTTCTCTCGTTTGCCCCAAATTCGGTTGTTGCGTAACGGATTTGGTAAAGCCTCTCCCGACAGGACGGCTGCCTGAACCTTGCTAAAGGTTCGTAACTCATCACTCACACTCCATAAGATGAGTGGAAGCGGCTCGCCCTCCCCCTGCAAGCCATCCAGCATTCTATTTAAGCGAGATGCGTCACCCATGAGCATGGATTCAGTAAGCTCAAAAATATCGTAACGCGCAACCTTTAGAACAGCTGAACGCACTTGCTCTTCAGTTAATTTTCCAGCAGGATAGAGAAGAGCTAATTTCTGGATTTCTTGATGTGCGGCAATTAAATTACCTTCAACTTGATCAGCAATAAATTGCAGGGCGCGTTGACCGTTTTCACCCGACTCCATTTCCTGAGATTGTTTTTTGTGACGCTGTCCAATCCAGTTCGGCAATGCAATATGATCAATCGAGTCGATTTGTACTGCCATCGCAGCCTCATCTAGCGCTGAGAACCAGGCTGAAGTTTTAGTCTTTGCATCTAAGCGGGGCAGAATGATACAAAAAATTACATCCATAGAATCGCCCGTATTCATAATTTGCTCTGCGAAATGTCGCAAAGATTCTGCACCCTCTCTACCGGGCTTGCCAGTCGGCATACGCAGTTCAACAAAACGTTTATCTCCAAATAAAGACATCGTTTGTCCCGCAGTAATGAGTGCCGACCAATCAAAATAGCGATCCTGGACTAGCACCTCTCGCTCACTAAATCCCTGTGCTTTAGCGTAAGCGCGAAGATTATCGATAGCCTCCATCATTAGCAGAGGTTCGTCTCCACTAAAAACATAAAGAGGCTTTAATGTCTGCTGACTTTTTACTAGAGCTGTCAGATGAACTTGGAATGCGTCGCTTTTAATCATGCCGCTTTCATCTGTCTAGATTAAATCAAAGACTATTTAGCTACGCGACCAAGAGTTGCGACTCGGCGTAATATTTGTATTGCAAGATCAGCGCGCATACTCTCCAAGAACTGTTGTTGCTGAGCATCAGCCGCCAAAACAGTCGAAGTTGAAAAGTCTAAGTCGCGGGTAACATAAATATCCGATTCAGCTATGACTTCGGCGCCGGTATTATCAAATGCCCTAAAAATGACCCGGTTATTAAGTCGGTAGGCAGAAATCTGTCCCGTTGATGTATAGGTCAAAATTTGCCGTGTACTCTCCTCACTGACAATTTCTAAGATTAAATCCGCATCTTTACCGTTAGTTACTACCTTCGCATTTGTGCCAGTTGAAATAATGCGCTCGAGGTCATACCGCAGCTGGGGTGAGGGCCGCCCAGAAATCAGAATTGCTTTGTAAGGGATATTAACCGAGCCACGCAGTTTAAATCCACATGCTGAAAGCCCGCTCAAGGATAAAAGACCTAGAGCACTTAAATTTCTTAGGATAAGGCGTCTACTGGGGGTAAATAAATGGGCCATATCGTTATGCTACGACATTCACTAATCGACCGGGAACAATAATCACCTTCTTCGGTGCCGCCCCATTTAAAACCCGCACAACTGTTTCTGACTGAAGAGCAATTACTTCAATCGTATCCTTAGTAGCGTCTGCGGGTATTCTAATTTGTCCACGATGCTTGCCATTAATCTGCAAGACCAACTCAATCTCGCTTTGTATAAGAGCGGATTCATCAACCTGCGGCCATGGGGCATCTAATAACGATCCAAATCGCTGTGAAAAGCCTAATTCTTGCCATAGTACATATGTGCAATGGGGGACAACGGGATAGAGAATCCGTAACAAAACATTCAAACACTCGGATAAAACAGGTGCACCAATCGATTGAGATGGGTCATTAAGCTTAATCGGCTCTAGAGCATTTAACATTTTCATCGCTGCTGAAACCACAGTGTTGTACTGACGACGTTGATAGTCAAAATTAGCCTGTTTCAAAATGGTGTGCACTTCAAAACGTAAATCCTTTTCAGCTGAATTTAGATTACCTGGAATTTCCCCACTGGATTCTTGCACTGCACTCGCTTGAGAGCTGGCATAAACCCATAATCGCCTTAAAAAACGAGAGGCGCCCTCAACCCCTGCACCAGACCACTCAAGTTGCTGCTCAGGGGGTGCTGCAAACATCGTAAATAAACGAGCTGTATCGGCCCCATATTGATCAATGAGCGCCTGGGGATCAACGCCATTATTCTTGCTCTTGGCCATTTTTTCAACGCCGCCAATCTGGACAGAGGAACCATCCTTGATTAATTTAGCGGCAACGGGTCGGCCTTTTTCATCTAAATCAAGCTCTACCTCAGCGGGATTGAACCATTGCTTCTTGCCGGCATCCTCTTTATAAAAGGTTTCATTGAGAACCATTCCTTGGGTTAATAAATTTTGGAATGGCTCATCAAATTTAACTAAGCCTAAATCACGCATGACTTTTGTCCAGAAACGGGCATAGAGAAGATGCAAAATGGCATGCTCAATGCCGCCAATGTACTGATCCATTGGCATCCAATACTCATTCCGACTGTCAATCATCGTTTTTGCATCGGGGCCCGTATAGCGCATGAAATACCATGATGAATCTACAAAGGTATCCATCGTGTCAGTCTCACGCCGTGAAGCTTTTCCGCATTTGGGACACTGAACATCTAGAAAATCATGTCGTTTGTTCAGAGGATTACCAGAGCCATCTGGTACGCAATCCTCAGGAAGAACTACCGGCAAGTCAGTCTCAGGTACTGGAACTTCACCACAGCTCGCACAATGAATGATTGGGATTGGTGTTCCCCAATACCGCTGACGAGAGATACCCCAATCCCGCAAACGATATGTTGTTTTGAGTTCACCTAAGCCGATTGTATTGAGGTCTTTAGCTACTTGCTGAACAGCATCAATATGGGATAAGCCGTCGTATTGATTACTAAAAATACACTCCACGTTTTCTTTTTGGGCATACCAGTCTTGCCATTGTGTAGCATTAAATAAGGGGGTCTCACCCTTGACCGCGATGACTTGCTTAATTGGTAGGCGGTATTTATTTGCAAATTCAAAATCGCGCTCATCATGCGCTGGTACGCCCATGACAGCGCCATCACCATACGCCATTAAGACATAATTACCTACCCACAAGGGAATAGGCTCTTGGGTCAATGGATGGGTCACATACAAACCGGTTGGCATGCCCTCTTTTTCTTGAGTCGCCAGATCAGCCTCAATCACACTTCCGGTCTTACACTGATCGATAAAACGAGCCAAGGCTGGATTCGATTTAGCTGCTTGACTTGCCAAGGGATGCTCTGCCGCAACCGCGCAAAATGTAACACCCATAATGGTGTCAGCTCGGGTAGTAAAGACATACATCTTGCCATCACTAATCAGATCGCCTGCATCATCTTTAATTTGGTGAGTAAAGGCAAAACGCACACCCTGACTTTTGCCAATCCAATTTTGCTGCATGATCTTGACCCGCTCAGGCCAATCCAAGTTATCTAAACCAGTGAGTAATTCTTCTGCGTACGCAGTGATATTGAGGTAGTAGCCGGGAATCTCGCGCTTTTCAACTAAGGCGCCAGAACGCCATCCACGTCCATCAATCACCTGCTCATTTGCCAAAACGGTTTGATCAATAGGATCCCAATTCACCGTTTGGGTTTTGCGATACGCAATACCCTTTTCCAGCATCCTCAAAAAGAGCCATTGATTCCAACGGTAGTAGTCAGGCTTACAAGTTGCGATCTCACGAGACCAATCAATGGCCAAACCCATCGCCGACATTTGACCGCGCATGTAATCAATGTTTTGATAGGTCCATTGCGCAGGCGGTACATTATTCTGAATAGCTGCATTCTCTGCAGGCATCCCAAAGGCATCCCAACCCATTGGCATTAAAACGTTAAAGCCCTGCATACGCAATTGACGCGCCATCACATCATTGATGGTGTAGTTACGCACATGGCCCATATGCAACTTGCCCGATGGATAAGGCAACATCGAGCAGGCATAAAACTTGGGCTTTACCTTACCATCTGCATTCTTTGTATTTTCAGTGACGCGATATACATCATTATTAGTCCAATCGCGCTGTGCGCTTGCCTCGATGCTTCGAAAGTCATAATCCTTTGCCATTGCTGCCTTGCTCTAATTTTCTTATTTTATGGACGATCTCATTATTATTTAAGGCCAAGGACATCCTGCATATCAAACCAGCCCTTTGTTTGATGCTGCAGAAAAGCAGCGGCTCGCAATGCTCCTTGAGCATAAGACTGACGACTGCTTGACTTATGACTAATTTCAATACGCTCACCTTCACCCGCAAAAATAACCGTATGATCACCAACAATATCACCGCCACGGATAGTGGCAAAGCCAATACTGCCAGGCTTTCTTGCACCAGTATGGCCCTCACGCGCATAGACCGCCACATCACCTAATACTTTGTTTTGGGCAGAGGCAAGGACCTCGCCCATTTTTAAGGCTGTGCCCGACGGCGCATCGACTTTGTGTCGATGGTGAGCTTCAATGATTTCAATGTCATACCCCTTGCTCAATAACTGTGCAGCCACTTGCAAAATTTTCAAGGTAGCGTTTACGCCAACGCTCATATTTGGGGCAAAGACCATGGCAATCTTTTGCGAAGCACCTTGTAAATCTTTCAATTGCTTAGCAGTAAAACCCGTCGTGCCAATAATCATTTTGACGCCCACTTGTTGAGCTACCGCTGCGTGCAGCAGCGTACCCTCAGGTCTTGTGAAATCAATTAAAAACTCAGCGCCTACCAAACCTTTAGTGATATCCGAGGTAATTTGAACCTTTGTTTCCTTGCCCAAAAAAGATCCTGCATCGCTCCCCAATTGGGGGCACGAGGTATGCTCCAATGCTCCGGTTAATTGGGAATTCGGATCGTTCAAAATAGTCTCGATCAACATCTTGCCCATTTTTCCGGTGGCACCGGCAACCGCAAATTTCATTGGCATGGTCAGCTCTCTATCTACTAATTTTTTACAGGCGTGATAATCACGTCAGGTTGTGGAGATGGGGTCGGTAAATTATTGGGCTGACTCATCACCATCACCTCGGGGGGTGCTTTTTTATCTTTCTTAGGCGGTTTATTTTTACCAGTCAACACATCCCAAAAGCTTCGCCTCTCACGGGCATAGTTATCAATCTCTGCTACTAACTCGACTTCGGTAGGAAGTGCGTCACCACCAAATTTAATCAGCTGATCACCTTGAAAAAATAAAGTGACGCGTCGCTCCTTGCCAACAGTTTCACCTTCACGTTTGAATTCAAATACATAGTCCCAACGATTTGCATGAAAGTAACTGGCTAATAAGGGCGTTCCCATAATCTGCCGCACCTGCTCGCGTGTCATACCTACCTTCAGGCTGGCATATTGTTCGCTTGAAATAAAATTACCCTGAACCACATCGGGCACATATGGCTGAAAAATACTGTTCATCCAAGCGCGCTGCGTATTGTCTACAGCTGAGGAGCATGCGCCCAACGCAAGACAAAACAGGCCGGCCAGAAGCGCTCTGTGGCTAGTGGCAAGAAGACTGCTTACCGGACGGGTAAAAGTACTGGTCTGCATGGGCTGAAAGTTCAACGTATCATTAAGTATTTGATTTTAGCGCCCAATCCATCAATCAGACCTAAAACCCTATGAGCCAAAACTCCTCCCCTGCCGAGCTAAGAGAAATCGGCCTAAAGGTTACCGCACCTCGCATTAAGGTTTTGGAGTTCTTTCAGCAAAACCCAAGTTCACACTTTAGCGCTGAAGAGGTCTATATGGCTCTCGCTCAGGATGATTCAGATATTGGTATAGCAACGGTTTACCGGGTTTTAACCCAGTTTGAGCAAGCCGGCATTCTCTTGCGTAGCCATTTTGAGTCGAGCAAGGGTGATAGTCGAGCCATCTATGAGCTTAACGAAGGGAAGCACCACGACCATTTGGTTTGTCTGGATTGCGGCCATGTCGAGGAATTTGTGGATCCGGCCATTGAAAAACGTCAAAATGAAATTGCTAAATCTCTCGGCTTTAAATTACAAGAGCATTCCTTGGCGATGTATGGCCACTGCCAGAAAAAAAATTGTCGAAATAAAAAGAAGTAGTTAAAACTAACTAAATTAAGTTCCTATGCCACAGTTCTATTTAGCTGGTGATTGGGGTAAATCGAATCAAACTACATTGATTTGTGATGTCCATTCTGATCTTGCTCACCATCTGCGAGTTCGCCGCATTAATACCTCTGAATTTTTTACAGTCTTTGATGGAAAAGGATCGACAGCAAAAGCACGTCTAGTCCATCTTTCCAATCCAGTGCAACAAATCGAAATTACGGATATTCAATGTGATTTACATCGAGAACCCAACTATAGCATCGAACTAATTCAAGGCTTGGCCGGTGGCGACAAAATGGATTGGATCGTTGAAAAAGCGGTAGAAACTGGTGTCGCCCGCATTCTTCCTACCGAATGTGAGCGCTCTGTTGTTAGGCTTCTCGGTGATCCAAAACGCTCCGAGAAGCGCCTCACCCACTGGCAATCAATAGCGCAGTCTGCGTGTGAGCAGTGCGATCGCAGTGTTATTCCTAACATAGAGCCCATTCAAAGCTTTGGCAATGCCATTAAAAATATAAAAGCAGATATTAAGGTTCTATTCAGTCCGGAGGCCAAACACTCCTTTGAGCAATTTTTGAGCCAGCAAACGCCAAGCGATATTTGTCTTGTAATTGGCCCAGAGGGTGGGCTTAGCTCCAACGAGGAAGGCCTTGCCCAACGAGCTGGATTTGAAATACTTTCCTTAGGACCTCGCGTTTTAAGAACAGAAACGGCCGGGATCGTTGCGATCACGGCCGTACATAGTATTTGGAACTTAAAACGAGCAAGCGAGAAAAATTAAGCGAAGGAGTAGAACACCCGATAGGGCACGCGACGCTCAGACCAAAATTCAACCGCGTCACGAAATACATCCAATAAAGTCTCGCGCGCTTCCTTATCAAACTTTTGCGTACAAGGAAGTCCTTCTAAGACCACTACAAAACCAGGCTGTGGTCCTGCTTTATCAACCAAGGTTGTCAAAGCATCCAATAATGGATCAAAGTTCTTGGCCTGTTGCTTAGTAAACATATAAGCATTGGCAATCGCCTCTAAAACCTCGCCCTTGGTATTCGCATTTGTACACGCTGCGTAGACAAAATGCTGACCAAGTTCAGTAGCGGCCTCGGCTAGATCACTCGTTCTAAATGCACGAATCGATTGCACGATATTGGGGCGCACACTGCGCAACATTGCTGGGGGTCCAGCATCCCTCATTGCCAAAGCGGCACGCCAAGAAGCTGTCACTTTTTTTCCTAGGTCTTGATTGGCAGCATAGGTCTGAAGACGTGATAATCCGCCTTGGGCATAGATACTCGCAGCCGAGGTTTCTCGGTCTGCTTGATCATTTCTGTCCCAATTTTCTGCGCGGCTGTGATCTTCGACGCTTGCTGAAGTAATGTTTTCAGGAAGAATATTCATGATGAGTAATAGATTACCCTTATCCCGCCTTCAAATCAAGCCCAATTCAGGCATTTATTTCATAACTTATTGATTTATAACAATAAATTAAAAGTAAGCAACCACTTACTAAAGGGTTGCAGTACCTAAAATAAGCCTCTGGATTGGCTTCCAGCCTCAACTACGGCTAGGGTGGTTACATTGACGATTCGGCGAACCGTCGCGGCTGGGGTCAAGATATGAACCGGTTTTGCTACGCCCAATAGTAATGGGCCAATCGCCACGCCATTTCCTGCCGCAGTTTTCAATAAGTTGTAAGAGATATTGGCGGCATCGATATTGGGTAGCACCAATAAATTAGCCTCCCCGCGCAAAGTAGACTTTGTGATTGCGCCCGCACGAATTTCGGGATCCAGTGCGCAATCGCCGTGCATTTCCCCATCAACTTCTAGATCAGGTGCCGTTGCTTGCAAAATTGCCAAGACCTCGCGCATCTTGACAGCTGAAGGCGCATCACTAGAACCGAAATTGGAGTGCGATAAAAGAGCAACCTTTGGGCTCATACCCAACTTACGCATCTCGCTGGCTGCCAATAACGTAATTTCCGCTAACTGGGCAGCAGTGGGATCAATGTTGACATGCGTATCTACTAGGAAAACCTGACGATTGGGCAATATCAACCCAGACATCCCACCATAAACGCTCGCTCCTGGCTCATGCCCAATCACCTCATCAATGTATTTCAGATGGGTGGCAACATTACTAATCGTGCCACAAATCATGCCATCAGCATGGCCTTTTTTAAGAAGAATCGAACCAATTAGAGTATTACGGCGACGCATTTCTAGCTTGGCAAAAGACTCGGTAACCCCTTTGCGCTCGTTTAGCTGTAAGTAGGTCTGCCAAAATTCTCTAAACCGAGAATCGCTCTCTGGATTAACAATCTCAATATCGACACCAGGGCTCATCCGCAGACCGTATTTCTCAATGCGATGCTCAATGACAGACGGTCGGCCAATCAAAATAGGATTTGCTAAATTTTCATCAAGCATGATTTGCACAGCGCGCATGACGCGCTCGTTCTCACCCTCGCAGAACACAATACGTTTTTGCTCTGCTGGAATCTTCTTAGCGATCCCAAAAAGTGGCTTCATGATCGTGCCTGAGTGATACACAAATTGCTGTAATTGATCTTTATAAAGAGTAAAGTCTTTAATAGGCCGACTGGCGACACCGCTATCCATGGCGGCCTTGGCCACTGCTGGGGCAATTACTGTTATCAGTCGTGGATCAAAGGGTTTAGGAATTAAATAGTCGGGACCGAAGCTTAAATTCTCAGTGCTGTAAACCGCCGCTACGACATCACTTTGCTCTGCCTGAGCCAATTCAGCAATAGCCTTCACTGCTGCAATCTCCATCTCGCGGGTAATCGTTGTGGCACCAACATCCAAAGCTCCCCGAAATATGAAAGGGAAACACAAAACATTATTAACTTGATTGGGGTAATCGGTTCGTCCGGTTGCCATTACCGCATCGGGGCGAACTTGTTTGACTTCCTCCGGCAGAATTTCTGGGGTGGGATTTGCTAAAGCAAATACGAGGGGTTTATCGGCCATACGCTTAACCATTTCTGGTTTTAAAACACCACCGGCAGATAACCCCAAGAAGACATCTGCGCGCTCGATGACATCACCTAAAGTACGTTTATCGGTCTTTTGGGCAAAAGGCGATTTCTGCGGATCCATCAATTCTGTTCGACCCTCATACACCACGCCCACAATATCGGTCACCCAAATATTACTTTTTGGTAAGCCCAAATCAAGTAATAATTCCAAGCAGGCAAGTGCAGCGGCACCAGCACCAGAGGTCACTAACTTAACCTGACTAATATCTTTACCAACCACCCTTAAACCATTGAGGATGGCAGCTGCAACCACAATAGCTGTGCCGTGTTGATCATCATGAAAAACTGGAATCTTCATGCGCTCGCGCAATTTACGCTCGACCAAGAAACAATCCGGGGCTTTTATATCCTCTAAATTAATACCGCCAAAAGTGGGCTCAAGGGCAGCAATCACTTCGACCAACTTCTCAGGATCACTTTCATTAACTTCAATATCAAATACATCAATTCCAGCAAACTTTTTAAAGAGAACGGCCTTCCCCTCCATCACCGGCTTACTTGCTAAAGCGCCTATATCACCCAATCCAAGCACAGCAGTTCCATTGGTAACCACACCCACTAAATTTCCACGAGCGGTATATCGAAAAGCGGTCGCAGGATCTTTTTTTATTTCTTCACAAGCAGCAGCCACTCCTGGTGTATAGGCCAGGGCTAAGTCCCGCTGATTTGTTAATTGCTTGGTTGGCGTGACCGCTATCTTTCCGGGCACTGGAAATTCGTGATACTGCAACGCAGCCTCACGTAAGGCTTTAATTTGCTCTTCTTTATTTTGGTTAGGTTTATTTCCAGACTGACTCATAGTGATCCGCGTGCAAAAGATAATGGCGTTTTGGCCCGATGGGCTCTCGATAGGGCAATGAACAATTAATATTTTTGTTGAATTTTGCTTAGGGCTCTATTCTATTCCTCCCCCAGGATTGCTGGGGAAAAGCCCCTGTGGGGCGCCGCCCTATCTTCAGGAGAATCTGCCGATCTAGGGGGAATCAGTAAACCACGCCTAAAATGGGCTCATGCCCAAGCCAATGTCGACACCCTCAGAATCTCATTTGGAGATTGCAAGCGAGTTCGCCCTGATTGATGCGATCTTTAAAGCGGGTGCTTTAGCCATGGCAAATGCAGACCCCAAAAATGCTCCCGCTTTGGGGATTGGTGACGATTGCGCCCTAATCCAACCCAAAAATGACGAGCTAATAGCAATTACCAGTGATTTATTGCTTGAAGGTAGGCATTTCTTTATCGATACCGACCCTTACCGTTTGGGGAAAAAATCCCTAGCGGTTAATCTTTCTGACTTAGCCGCCATGGGGGCAAATCCAATTGGATTCACACTGTCACTTGCATTACCAGTAATTGATGAGAACTGGATTAAAGCATTTGCGAAGGGGCTGTTTGATGAGGCCAATCAACACCGCTGCCACCTCATCGGCGGTGACACCTGTGCTGGCCCGCTCACGATTAACATCACTGCATTAGGAAGCGTTCTCAAGCATCAAGCAATTCGGCGAAGTGGTGCACAAGTGAATGACGATGTTTGGGTATCGGGAACAGTAGGTGATGCACGCCTAGCTCTCGCTCATGCTCGTAAGGAATGGACACTCACTCTAAGCTCTGCACAATTAGCAAAAATTAATCAACGCCTTCATGAGCCAACGCCTCGCATCGGGCTTGGTCTGGCACTACGAGGGATTGCAAACGCAGCGATCGATATCTCAGATGGATTGCTTGGTGATCTCAACCATATTCTGCATGCATCTAACGTAAATGCTGAGGTATGGATAGACTCGTTACCAATATCTGATGTCTTACAAGACCAAGAAGAGCTTGTTCGTCGACAATGCGCTGCCGCAGGTGGCGACGACTACGAACTGTGTTTCACTGCCGATGTGAAGCATCGACCTAAAATTAAAAGGATTGCGAATGAACTAGATCTTCCCCTTACTCGTATTGGTCAAATCATTCAAAGTAAAAAAAATATAGGGGAAAAAGTCATAAATCTATTCGATCATCAAAATAAGCCGCTAGGGCCCAAAGAAACTGATGCCCTCTTGCGCTCTTTTGATCACTTCAAACCATAAGCTGGCATTGATGAAGAATCCAACTCCAGCAATATCTCTTCATTGGATGCTTGGATCTATCCACCGCACGATTGCACTTGGCTTTGGAAGTGGGTTGACTCGTTTTGCCCCGGGGACAGCTGGCACTCTTTTAGCGTGGGCTCTATATCTTTCAATCCAGACTGGGTTCTCTAATACGGTGATAGTGCTATTACTTATCTTGGGCTTCCTTTATGGTTGCTGGGCCTGCGGGATCAGCAGTAAAGATCTTGGGCGCCCAGATCACGGCAGTATTGTGTGGGATGAAATCATTGCTTTTTGGCTGATTCTTTTCTTCATTGGACCCACATCTCTTGCTATCCAGCTAATGGCATTTGTCGTATTCCGTTTTTTTGACGCTATTAAACCTTGGCCAATCAGTTGGCTTGATCAATACTTCAAAAAAAATATTCAAACAAATTTAGTGTCAGGAGTAATCTGGCACGGTTTTGGAATCATGGTGGATGATCTCGTGGCTGCTCTTTTTACAATTATCCTTATCCTAGGTATTGCTAACTGGTTCGTATGAATCAATCCATCTCTTCATTAGTACAAACTCTTGCCGGCCTTCTCCAAAAATCGTCGCTCAAGATTTCGCTCGCTGAATCCTGTACCGGCGGCCTACTGGCTGCTCACCTCACCGCAGAAGCGGGATCAAGTCATTGGTTTGATCGGGGCTTCGTCACTTACAGCAATTCTGCCAAGACGGAGAGTCTTGGAGTTCCTCTTTCGCTCATCGAACAATATGGCGCAGTCAGTGAGGAGGTCGCCAAAGCAATGGCGCTAGGGGCTCTAAAGCATAGTGCGGCAGAAACCAGCATCGCTATCACCGGAATCGCTGGCCCAGGCGGTGCGACAGAAAGCAAACCGGTTGGTATGGTGTGCTTTGCATGGGCAATTGAGAAATCAAGAAACCCTGCACTATTGAATTCCAGCACGCAAAACTTCAATGGCGATCGTCAAGCAATTCGTGAGCAAGCGTGCGCTTTTGCACTTAACGAATTAATCCGCCAACTTGACAGCTGAGTGTCAGCTCGACTTGCCTTAGTTCGACTTAAGCCAGCCTTTGTGGCGGAAGTAGCCCAGAGGAATCATTGCTGAAATAATCATCGTAATAATTGCCACTGGATAGCCCCAGGTTTCTTTTAACTCAGGCATAAACTCAAAGTTCATACCCCAGACGCTCGCCAAGAGAGTAGGCGGCATCAGGGCGACAGAAACCACAGAGAAGATCTTAATAATTTTGCTCTGGTTTAAGCTAATAAAACCAACCGTTGCATCCATTAAGAAGTTAATCTTATCGAACAAGAATGCTGTGTGATTTTCGAGTGAGTCAATATCGCGCAAGATTTGCCGAGCCTCCTCTTGTTGTTCATCAGAAAGTAACTTGCTGCGCATTAGAAAGGACAACGCGCGGCGTGTATCCATCACATTGCGCCGAATTCGGCCATTCGTATCCTCTTCAGTAGCAATAGTTTCCAAGACCCCGGCGGCATCAGCATCTGAAATAGTCTCCGACAATACGCGCTTACCAGCCTGCTCAAGATTTTCATAGACCTCCTCTAGGGCATCTGCTGAGTATTCTGCATCAGTGGAGTACAAATCCAGTAAAACATCTTTAGCATTGCTCACAGAGCCTGGGCGTAAACGCGCGCGCAGACGAACCAGTCGAAATACTGGTAAATCTTCATCATGGATTGAGAAAAGAACTTGGTTCGTTAAGACGAATGCTACCCTCACGTTGCGTGATGTGTCTTCTTCGTCTAACAAGAAATCGGTGCGAATATGCAGATGCCCATCGTCTGCCTCAAAGTAGCGAGCAGACGCCTCCAAATCACCTAAGTCATCAAGCTCGGGCAGTTGGACTGCAAAAGCTTCTTTGATCCAGAGAAGTTCCTCTTCTTCGGGATCGATCACATCGATCCAAATGGGATTGTGGTGTTGGAGTAGTTCATTGCGATCTTCGACTTGCTCTTGCGATAGACGGCCATTTTGTAGGACGAACAAGTTGATCATGGTGAACTCCCGACGAATGCGCTAGTTTATCCTATGCACTATGAATAGTTCACTAAAAATACCGAAAAAAAGGGGGTCCTTTAGGGATCAGATCGAGGCTGCTTGGGCTTCGCAGGGCAGTATGCTCTGCCTCGGATTGGATCCAGACCCCAAGCGATTCCCGCCCTGCTTGGCTGGTACAGCCGAGCCTATCCTTGAATTTTGTAAGGCGATTGCCGATAACACTGCTGACTTGGTCTGTGCTTTTAAACCACAGTTTGCCTACTTTGCTTCACAGGGAGCTGAATCTCAGCTTGAAAAACTTATTTACCACCTTAAAACCCGTTACCCTAATATTCCCGTTATTTTGGATGCCAAACGTGGTGACATTGGTAGTACCGCAGAGCACTACGCGCTTGAGGCATTTGAACGCTATGGCGCAGACGCCGTTACCGTCAATCCTTATATGGGCAAAGATTCTGTTGAGCCGTATTTACAGCATGCTGGCAAAGGGGTGATTATTTTGTGTAGGACCTCCAATCCTGGCGGCTCAGATCTTCAAAACCTTCATGTAAACGATAATGGCGCCCTTTTTGAGAAAGTGGCTCACCTTGCCCGGGAATGGAATCAAGCTGGCCAGATTGCCTTAGTGGTTGGCGCAACCTATCCCACAGAAATTGCAAAAGTTCGATCGATTGTGGGCGATATGCCTTTGTTGATCCCGGGGATTGGTGCCCAGGGCGGCGATATTAATGCGACGATAAAGTCCGGGTCCATTACTGGATACCCGGGCACTGGAATGATCATCAACTCATCACGAGCTATCTTATATGCCAGCGCTGGCAATGACTTCGCTAAAGCAGCCAGGGAGGTGGCGGAGGAGACTCGTGATGCACTCCGTGCCGCTCAATTAAAAAACTAAGATCATTTAAATTATTTTGACTTTGGTAGGGCAATCCGATCGATACCATCGAGGATAAATTGTTGACGAGCACTAAAGTCAATACTACCGCGCTTGCAATATTTGGCCTTATCAAAACATTTTGGGGCAGGTAGCGCTGAGGCTAAAGCGGCAGCTTGATCACGCGTAATATTTTTAGGACTACTAACAAAGTAGTGTTGAGTAGCTGCGCCAATACCAAAAATGCCCTCACCCCACTCCACCGAGTTCATATAGATTTCGAGAATACGTTGTTTTGACAAAATTAACTCCAATAAGCCAGTAATAATTAGCTCCTGGACTTTGCGGAAATAATTTTTCTCTGAAGAAAGAAACAAATTTTTTGCTAGTTGTTGGGTAATGGTTGAGCCGCCACGAACTATTTTACCGCCCCCTTTTTGATTTCGCTCCCACGCTTTTTGCATATCCTCGATACGCACACCGGGATGAATAAAAAAGATGTCGTCTTCACTCACCAAAATTGCACGCTTGAGATCATTGCTAATCTGCGCATATGGAACCCAGCGATGCTGAATTGGGCAAGTCATGCTGAGATGACATAGTCGCCAATACTCGGCTCTTTGAAACGCTGTATTACTTGGATTAATGAAAATCCACGATGTGATTTGCACCACAAAGTAAAGTTGAATTGCAACTACTCCCCAAAGGATGCATTTCAAAAAATAACTAAGCCACTGCATTGAGTCTAGGCTTGCCGCAAACTGGCAAGCACAGATCGTGTATCGAGTGACTGTAAATTAACTTTGCGCCACAGCATAAATGCCTCTGCTGCTTGCTCAACTAGCATACCTAAACCATCACTAATCCGGCAACCGCGTTGCAAGGCTTGTTGCATAAATGGAGTAACTTGGCCATAAAGCAAATCATAGGCAAAGCACCGTGAATGAAATACATGATTTGCAGCTAAATCATTCAATGGACTTTGTTGATCGAGGCCAGCAGCACTTGCATTGATGACAAGATCAAAGTGAGAGGCATTGACTTGTTCAAGCTGCTCCATTGACCATGCCTCCAGATCAACCGCTAATACATTCGCCAGATCCTGAAAAGAAACCGCCAATTCCTGTGCTTTATGAACTGTGCGGTTTGCGACAATCAAACTATCGGGCTCTGCCTGCAAAATAGGGCCAACGATTCCCCGACAAGCCCCTCCAGCGCCTAATATCAAGATACGCTGATTCTTTAGATCAATCCCTTGAGACCTCAAATCGCGCACTAGACCAACTCCGTCTGTATTGTCACCAATTAGTTTCCCATTGTCTTGCCATACGGTGTTCACAGCGCCAGCCAATTTTGCACGAGGAGTCAATTGCTGACAAAGTGACCATGCGTCTAATTTGAAAGGGACTGTAATGCTCAAACCCTTGCCGCCCATCCTAAAGAATGAAATCAGCATCTTTGCGAATTGTTCGAGTTCGGGTTGAACACGAACATAAACAAGGTCTTGTCCACTATTACGAGCAAATTGCTCATGGATTAGTGGCGACTTACTGTGTGTAATCGGATTACCAAAAACTGCGTAGATATCTCTACCGCGAAAGAGCTCAGGGTCTAATTGGGAAAGAAATGGATAATGACTCATTGATTGGCTCCATTCTTTAGCTCAAAACGATTGCCTGATTGTTCTTTTGTATCGCGCGTAAACTCAAAAGTCGACACCCAGTCCAAAATATCCAATTGTCTGCGCATCTCTGGAGGAAAAGGTCCATATGGAGCTGCGGCACGCACAATCGCGATTGCCTGCCGATCCAGCTCAGGTATACCAGAAGATCGACTGAGCTCAATCCCTTCACGACCTCTACTATTACTAGCTATTCGACCTTCAGCATCGACGCTGACTGTTAAAACTAAACTACCGTAGAGAGGGCGTCCTTGAACTCTTGGAAAAAAAGTGTTGCCATAAGCTTCAATCTTTTGGCGCATTGCATCGTAGTAATACGCGAAGGCCACTGTCTTGGTACTACTTGCACTCAACACTGCACGCCTTGGCAATCGCCCCTCAGGACTTAAACGTCTTGCTAATTCAGCCTCTAGAGCATTGATCTCTGCAATCTGCTTAAGCTCTTCACCGCTTCTCTTACCTGAAGCTTGCTTTTTCTCGGCTTCCAATGAGGATAGTAATTGCTTTTGGCGCTTCTCCAAAGATTCTAATTTCGCTTCGGCGCCTAAACGAGCGCGATGCGTTGCACTCGCGTCTTGATTAATCGTTAGGCCGCCGCCATCCAGATCTGCTTGTGCAAGCTTTTGGGCTTTTTGCGGGGGAGCTTTACTGCTGGCATTTACCAAAACAACACTAAGAGGGGTATTCAAGCGACGATCCTGTTCTTTTACATCAAACCAACGGTAGCTTAAGAAAAGGCCATGCAAAAAAATTGACACAATTAAGGCAATCCATAGGGGACGAATGCGATTAGTTGTATCAGCGAAATTCAATACAATACTCACTTTTCAGAACCGGTCTCGAGTTCACTAGAGGCGTCGGTATCGACCGTTTCAAGAATCTCATCGACCTCTAACAAGCGCGTAACGGCCGTTAATTGCAATAGATCAATATCCATGACCTCAATCTTAGCGCGAGTCATTCTTGGTCGACTAGATAATTCCGGGATTGGCAAATGCAAGGGAATCTGCTCTACACGCGCCATGCCTTCTTTTAGATGACGAACATAAAGGCTAGTGGGTAATATCTTCTGGTTAATCCACCGTAAGCACCAATATTTTTCAATCTTATCCTGATGCTCGCCATATTGCTGATAAACATTTTCAAAATCTGCTGCAATGCCCATCAAGGTTGCATCTTTTGGTACGAATGGTGCAACCATCTTTGCTGTAACTCCATTTTTGGTCAGGGCTATTAATTGCCATTGATTGACTAAATCAGCATACCTGCGCAAAGGCGACGTGCACCACGCATAGAAGTCGACTCCCAAGCCCTCATGCGGGCCAGGAGTAGTTTGCATCCGTGTTCGTTGTGGCCCCCAACCCTTTTGAGTCCGAAATAATGCGGGCAAGCCATGATCTGCAAGTAGCTGCCCCCAAATGCGGTTACATAAGATCATGCACTCAGCCACAATCGAATCTAAGATCGATCCCCGTATTCGCGGCTCTATCTCAACGGTTTGACGGTCAGCGCTAAACCTAAAATGAAAATCTCTAGATAGGGCATTTGGATCGGTCACCCCCAATGTCTCAATGCGTAATCCATTTTGGGCTCGCTGCTCCTGGCGCCTAATGTGCAATTGCCTTGCCAAGGCCCAAAGTATTGATAACTCATTTTGATAGGGTAAATCTGATGCCTGATCAGCTAAGGCCTCCTCACTGATGCGGTGTTCGAGATCATCTAGCCGTAAATTTTTCTCAATGTGAACTAGCTCTAATTTAGTGACTGGTGGCGTATCCAATAGATCGCCCTGGGAATTGATCTCTACATACAGGGAAATAGTGGGGCGCCGCTTTCCTTCATCCAAGGAAAAAAAATTGATAAAAATATCAGGAAGCATCGTGATTTTGTCGCCAGGGAAATAAACGGTCGACATCCGCTGACGTGCGAGCTGATCAAAACGGTCATCCTTTTGAATCAATAGACCTGGGGCAGCAATATGTATACCAAGACGATAGCAATCTCTCCCTATAGCACTCAAAGATAGAGCATCATCAATTTCAGTGGTACCCGCATCGTCAATTGAAAAAGCCTTTACTTCAGCAACGGGCAAATCTTTAATACATGTATTAAATGCCTCAGCATCAAAACCAAAGTCTGCAGAGAAACCCGCTCCGCTGGGGAAATGCTGACGTAAAAAATATCCATGATGATAGGTCAATGGTGAATCCAAAGCACCACAACGCATCATGAGCTGGGCGGGATGCTCACCGGTTTGCTCACAAGCCGAATGAAATGCTTTATACGCAAGACTATTTTTATCCGGTGAGAACAGAAGTGCATTGACTTGGGGGCGAAGTGCTTCGGGCAGTTGACCGGCCACGAAGTCGTCCTGCCAACGCTCTTGCTGCTCGTATTCTTTTTTCTTGCGCTCAATTGCGGCTAAGCCGGCTTGCAGCTGTTCTAGTGGGGCGCGCATAAATTTACCGCGCCCTTTGCGACGAAAGTAAACCGGGGCAGCCTGTAGAGCAATTGCCAAAGCAGCAAACTGCTCTGCAACTACTGCGTCTCCAAAATATTCTTTTGCAATCGTTGAAAAAAGAAACTCATCATCTGGAGCACAGTCCCAGAGAAGTTGTAAATCAATGGTCTGTGCCAATTGATTTGCTCTAGTAATAAGTGTTTGGGCATCAGGCACTTCAAACTGCAACCATACATCTTTTGCCTTTAGTTTGAGGTGCTTACCTGATACAGCGGTAACTTGCCAAGACTGTGCATCGCCCGCTCCAGAGGAAGAAATAACCGTTGCAGCACGTATATCGCCGCCTTCCTCATAGAGTAAGTGCATTTAGAGAGAAATCCCACCGCTTGCTTCAATGGTCACGCCATTGACGTAACTCGCTTCATCACTTGCTAGAAAGAGGTATACGTTAGCCATTTCTTCAGGAGTTCCCAAACGGGCCATCCATGAGCGCTGTTCAATGCTGTGCAAAATATTTGCTGGCATCGCCCTCACCATCTCTGTAGCAATGAAACCTGGGCAAACTGCGTTTACACGAATACCCTTTTGACCAAATTCGCGCGCCCAAGTTTTAGTGAAACCAATCACACC
>JACCEB011198219.1_pt1 | contig 24118 bp, 22 predicted proteins | sample 7454761 | NCBI WGS metagenome assembly JACCEB01 (sample SAMN15323454, study PRJNA562643) | freshwater metagenome | isolation source: river surface water | place: USA:Blue River Watershed | collected 2017-08-18
CACGCCTTCACGCGCGAACACGCCGACTTCCTTCAGGTCGCGGCCGAGCGCATCGGCGATCACCTCGCCCATCTTCAGCGCAGTGCCGGACGGCGCATCGACCTTGTGCCGGTGGTGCGCCTCGATGATCTCGATGTCATAGCCGTGCGAGAAGCTCTTCGCGGCCAGTTCCAGCAGCTTCATCGTGACGTTCACGCCGACGCTCATGTTCGGCGCGAACACGATCGCGGTCTTCTTCGCCGCTTCGGCGATGGCGGCCTTGCCGGCTTCATCGAAGCCGGTGGTGCCGATGATCATCTTGATGCCATGCGCGGCGCAGTACTCGAGGTGCTTCAGCGTGCCTTCCGGGCGGGTGAAGTCAATCAGGAACTGTGCGTTGGCAAGACCCTTGCCGAGATCGGATTCGATCGGGACGCCGGCCGGCTGGCCGAGGAAAACGGCGGCATCGGTGCCAAGGCAGGGTGCGCCGGGGATGTCGAGCGCGCCGGCGAGCCGTGCATCCGGATCGGCGACGATCGCCTCGATCAGCATGCGACCCATGCGGCCGGACGCGCCGGCCACGGCGATATTCATTGCATTCATGGAGTGGGGATTCCGGTTATTTTTTTTCTGGCGCTGCGATCAGCTTCAGGTACTGGTTCTCCGCGGGCACCTGGCCACCGTCGAAGCTCACGACCCGCCCTTCCTTGAAACGGACGACCACATGGCTGCTGGTGACGGTGCCGTCGCCGCGCTTCATGCGGAACGGATAATCCCAGCGCTCGTCATGGAAAACGTCAACGATCAGCGGCGTGCCGAGCACGAAGCGCACCTGTTCCGGCGTCATGCCGACCTTCAGCTGGTCGACCATTTCACGGGAAACGAAATTCCCCTGTTGTACGTTTGGCCGGTAGATCGGCAGCACGCCGAACATTTTCGGGCTTTCGACCGTCTGGGTGACGCCAGCGGCCACCGGCACGAGCGGCTCGTCGCGCTTCGTGAACAGATCCTTTACTGCACAACCAGACAGCAGGAAAGCCGCGGCCAGCGCTATCGCGGCAGCGGAACGGGTGGGCAGGCGATCGGACAGCAGGAACATGATGACGAAGGTAGAATACCCGCTTGCTCAAAACGCCATATGATAAAGCAGTTCCCGTCCCTCCAAACGAAATCATGCCGCCGAATCACGCCGACCTGAAATCCAGCGGGTTGAAGGCCACGCTGCCTCGACTGAAGATCCTCGAGATCTTCCAGAACAGCCAAGTCCGACACTTGTCGGCGGAAGACGTCTACAAGCTGCTGCTCGCCGAAAATCTTGATGTCGGGCTGGCAACGGTCTACCGCGTGCTCACGCAGTTCGAGCAGGCTGGCCTGTTATCACGCAATCATTTTGAATCCGGCAAGGCCGTGTTCGAGCTCGACCAGGGCGCGCATCACGACCACCTGGTCTGCCTTGACTGCGGCCGGGTCGAGGAATTTTTCGACGAAGAAATCGAGAAGCGCCAGCAGTCGATCGCCGCCAGCCGCGGTTTCAAGCTGGCCGAGCATGCGCTGGCGCTGTACGGCAACTGCACGAAGCAGGATTGCCCGCACCGCCACCGCTAGGCGGCGCAGGCCGCTTTACGGGTGTGACAGCGCGTTCGACAGCAGCCGCGCGGTGATGTCGACGATGGGAATCACCCGCTCGTAGGCCATGCGCGTCGGCCCGATCACGCCGAGCGTGCCGATGACGCGGCCGTTCGATTCGTAAGGCGCGGTCACCACGCTCATTTCCTCGAGCGGCACCAGTTTCGATTCGCCGCCGATGAAAATCTGCACGCCGTTGGCCTTGCTTGAGTTGTCGAGCAGCGCAGCGAGGCTGGTTTTCTGCTCGAACAGGTCAAACATCTTGCGCAGCGAGCCCATGTTTGACGCCAGGTCCGTCACCGACAGCAGGTTGCGCTCGCCGGAGATCACCACTTCTTCCTCTTCTTCGCGCATTGCGTCGCTGCCGGCGGCCACCGCGGCCTGCATCAGCCGTGTGATGTCGTCGCGCAGCTGCCGCAATTCTTCCGTCAGCTTGAAGCGCACCTCGTCCAGCGGCAGGCCGGCGTAGTGCTGGTTGATGTAGTTTGCCGCCTGCACCAGCTCCGACGGCGTGTAGTCGGTCTCGGTCAGCAGCAGCCGGTTCTGCACGTCGCCGTTGGGCGCGACGATCACCAGAAGGATGCGCTTTTCGGAAAGCCGCAGGAATTCGATCTGCTGGAAGACGCTCTCGCGCCGCGGCGTCAGCACCACGCCCGCGAACTGCGACAGCTGCGACAGCACCTGTGCAGCGCTGGCAATGATCTTGTGCGACGAGGTGCCCGATTGCAGCCGCAACTCGACCGCGCTCTCGTCGATGGTCTGCACGGTCAGCAGGCTGTCGACGAACAGGCGGTAGCCGCGCGGCGTCGGAATCCGGCCAGCCGAGGTATGCGGGCTGGCGACCAGCCCGAGTTCTTCCAGGTCGGCCATGATGTTGCGGATTGTCGCTGGCGACAGGTCCAGCCCCGAGATTTTGGCAAGCGCGCGCGAGCCGACCGGCTGGCCGTCGGCGATGTAGCGTTCGACAAGTGCCTTCAGCAGGGTTTGTGCGCGGTTATCGAGTTGCATGGCTTTATTCTAGCGGCCGACTGGCTGTGATTCCAGCCAGCAGTCCAATTATGATCTAATCGGCACCATGGCCATCCCTTCCGCCTTCCCCACCATCGCGATCGTCGGCAAGCACGGCGACAGTTCCTCCGCCGAAGACCTGCAGCAACTGGCCGCGTTCCTCGAAGAGCGCGGGCATCGCGTGGTATTCGAATCCGCCACCGCGCGCGACCTCGGTCGCACCGGAGCGCAGGCGATGACGCCGGAGCAGATCGGCGCCCATGCCCAGCTGGCGATCGTGGTCGGCGGCGACGGCACGATGCTCGGCATCGCGCGGCAGCTGGCGCCGTTCCGCGTCCCGCTGATCGGCGTCAACCAGGGGCGGCTGGGTTTCATGACCGACATCGCGTCCGATCGCATGCTGCCGGTGCTGGCAGAGATGCTGGACGGCACGCGCGAATCCGAGCAGCGCACGCTGCTCGAGGGCACGGTGCTGCGCGACGGCAAGGCGATCTTCCATGGCGTTGCCTTCAATGATGTCGTGGTGGCGCGCGGCACCGGCAGCGGCATGGTCGAGCTGCGCGTGAATGTCGACGGCCACTTCATGTACAACCAGCGCTCGGACGGCCTGATCGTCGCCACGCCGACCGGCTCGACCGCCTATGCGCTGTCGGCCGGCGGGCCGATCCTGCAGCCGCAGCTCGGCGGCATCGTGCTGGTGCCGATCGCGCCGCATGCGCTGTCGAACCGGCCGATCGTGCTGTCCGACAGCCGCGTGATCGAGATCGAACTGGCCAGCGGCCGCGACTGCAGCGTGAACTTCGACATGCAGTCGCTGGCCACGCTGCAGGTGCATGACCGCGTGGTCGTCAGGCGTTCCCAGCATACGGTGACCTTCCTGCATCCGCAGGGCTGGAGCTACTTCGACACGCTGCGGGAAAAGCTGCACTGGAACGAATACCCGTCGGCTGTCGGTCAACTAAAATAGCGGTTTTTCAACTTCTTCCCGCCCCATGCTGCGTACGCTGGCCATTCGCGATTTCGTGATCGTCGATGCGATCGAGCTCGACCTGTCATCCGGGTTTACGGTGTTCACCGGCGAGACCGGCGCCGGCAAATCGATCCTGATCGACGCGCTGACGCTGGCGCTGGGCGGGCGGGCTGACGCCAGCGTGGTGCGCGAGGGCGCGGCCAAGGCCGACATCAGCGCCGAGTTCGCCGGCACGCTGCCGCCGGTACTGCAGGCCTGGCTGGCCGAGAATGAATTCGACGCCGGCGACGGCACGGTGCTGCTGCGCCGCGTGATCGACAACGGCGGCCGCTCGAAAGCCTTCATCAACGGCGTGACCGCCACCGTCGCGCAATTGCGCGAGGTCGGCGAAATGCTGGTCGACATCCATGGCCAGCATGCGCACCAGTCCTTGCTGAAATCCGATGCGCAGCGCGAGCTGCTCGACGCGCAGGCCGGCCTGCAGGAAGACGTGAAGGCGGTCGCCGCCGCCTACCGGCAATGGCGCGCGCTGGCGCGGCAGCGCGAAGAATTCGAGCGCGACGCGAAGAACGTGCTGCTCGAGCGCGAGCGCCTCGAGTGGCAGGTCAGCGAGCTGGAAAAGCTCGCGCCGCGCGAAGGCGAATGGGCCGATATCGGCAACGAACACAGCCGGCTGTCGCATGCGGCCAGCCTGATCGAGGGCGCGCAACAGGCGCTGAACCTGCTGTCCGAGGATGAATCGGCGCCGCTGCTGTCGCAGCTGGTGTCGCTCGAGCAGAAGCTCGGCAAGCTGGTCGACATCGACGACAAGCTCAAGCCCGTGCTGGACGCGCTGGAGCCTGCGCGCATCCAGCTGCAGGAAGCCGTGTACGCGCTCAACGATTACCTCGGCCGCATCGAACTCGACCCGGAGCGCCTGCGCACGGTCGAGGCGCGGCTGGATGCGCTGCATTCCACCGCGCGCAAATTCCATGTCGCGCCGGACGACCTGCCGCAGGAATTCCTCGGCCTGTCCGAACGGCTGCGCCAGCTGGCCGACGCGACCGACCTCGACGCCTTGCGTGCCGAGGAGCAGAAGCTGGCCGATGCGTATCACGCACTGGCCGGCAAGCTGTCGAAGGCGCGCGCGAAGGCCGCGAAGGCGCTGTCGGCGGCGGTCACCGCCGCCATGCAGGAGCTGTCGATGGCCGGCGGGCGCTTCGAGATTGCGCTGACGGCCTGCGCGCCGTCTGCGCACGGCGTCGAGCAGGTCGAATTCCTCGTCGCCGGCCATGCGGGCACCACCCCCAGGCCGCTGGCCAAGGTCGCTTCCGGCGGCGAGCTGGCGCGCATCTCGCTGGCCATCTCGGTGATCGCCTCCGGCGCGACCGCGACGCCGACGCTGATCTTCGACGAAGTCGACAGCGGCATCGGCGGCGGCGTCGCTGAAGTCGTCGGCCGGCTGCTGAAGAAGCTCGGTCAGGACCGGCAGGTGCTGTGCGTGACCCACCTGCCGCAGGTCGCGAGCCAGGCCTCGCGGCATTTCCAGGTCAGCAAAGGGCAGGTCGCCGACGGTCGCACCGTGTCGCGCATCGAGCCGCTGGGCAGCACCGAGCGCGTCGAGGAGATTGCGCGTATGCTCGGCGGCCTCGAAATCACGGCCACCACCCGCAAGCACGCGCGCGAACTGCTCGCGTCATAGCCGCGGCCGGCGTCGCCGCGGTCCCTTTACCAACATCAGCAGAAAGGCAATCAACGATGGGATTCAACCCGGAACCCGCGCATCGTCATGGGTCGATTGGCCAGGTCGGCGTCGTGCTGGCCAACCTCGGCACGCCGGACGCGCCGACACCGGCAGCCGTGCGCCGCTACCTGAAAGAATTCCTGTCAGATCAGCGCGTGGTCGAGATCCCGCGCGCTATCTGGTGGTTCATCCTGAACGGCATCATCCTGCCGCTGCGTTCGCGCCAGTCGGCGCACAAGTACGCATCAATCTGGACCGACGCCGGCTCGCCGCTGAAGCTGCACACCGAGCGGCAGGCACAGCTGCTGCAGCAGCAGCTGGCCGCGCGCGGCCACGCGGTGCGCGTCGCGTACGGGATGCGCTATGGCAGCCCGTCGCTGCCTTCTGTCATTGACCAGCTGAAATCCGAAGGCTGCGACCGCATCCTTGTGCTGCCGGCCTATCCGCAGTATTCGGGCACCACCACGGCGTCGGTATTCGACGCGCTGTTTGCGCACCTGTCCGGCGTGCGCAACATGCCCGAGCTGCGCCTGATCAAGCACTACCATGACGACGAAGGCTACATCGATGCGCTGGCCGCCAGCGTGCGCGCGCACTGGGCGCAGCACGGCCGGCCCGACAAGCTGGTGATGAGCTTCCACGGCGTGCCCAAGCGCACGCTGCTGCTCGGCGACCCCTACCATTGCGAGTGCTACAAGACCGCGCGCCTGCTCGGGCAAAAGCTCGGGCTGGCCAAGGACGACTATCTGGTCACCTTCCAGTCGCGTTTCGGCAAGGCCGAGTGGCTGCAGCCTTACACCGCGCCGACGCTGGAGAGCCTGGCGAAGCAGGGGGTTGGCCGGGTTGACGTGATGTGCCCCGGCTTTACCAGCGACTGCCTCGAGACGCTCGAAGAAATCGCAATGGAGGCGAAGCAGGATTTCCTCGCGGCCGGCGGCAAGGCTTTCCACTACATCCCCTGCCTGAACGAAGATGCGGGCTGGATCGACGCAATGGCCGCGCTGGTCGAAACCCATGCGGGCGGCTGGCCGCTGTCGGGCGCGCCCGAGGTTCTGCAGGCACGCCGCGCCGATGCCGAAGCAGGGCGCGCGCAGGCGCTGGCGCTGGGCGCGGCTGACTGACGCCGCCACCCGCAGACGACGGGGGCCGCCGGCCCCCGGTTTTTTTTCGGGTTTTGCGATTTCCCGCCTTGAAATCCGGGCGGGCATCCCCACATCTACCCCATTGTTTTTTAAGCCATTGAATTTCCTGGAGATTTTATGACGCAAGGCGAACAGAACCCGACGCCGGAAGAGATGTCGTCGGCACCGGAAGCGGCAGGCGACGCATCGGCGGCAGAGCAGCCGGCGGTTGACGCTGGTTCCGAGCTGGCCGCGCAACTGGCCGAAGCCCAGGCCAGGCTGGCTGAAATGCAGGACGCTTTCCTGCGCGCCAAGGCCGAGGGCGACAACATCCGCCGCCGCGCGCAGGAAGACATCGCGAAGGCGCACAAATTTGCGGTCGAGTCTTTCGCCGAAGCCTTGCTGCCGGTGAAGGACAGCCTGGAAATGGCGCTGAAAATCGATACGCCGTCGGTCGAGTCGCTGAAAGAGGGCGTCGACATGACGCTCAAGCAGCTCAACACCGCGTTCGAGAAGAATCGCCTGCTCGAGGTCAATCCGCAGCCGGGCGAGAAACTCGATCCGATGAAGCACCAGGCGATCTCGATGGTGCCGGCCGAGCAGGAAGCCAACACTGTCGTCAGCGTGCTGCAGAAGGGCTATACGATCTCCGACCGCCTGTTGCGGCCGGCGCTCGTCACCGTCGCACAGGGCTGAGCCGAAGGGCTGAACAGCAGCCGACTTGAATTCCGCCGCCGCTGCCGCATATCGGCAGCATCCGGCATCTAACCAGTTTCGAATCAGAAGGGACATCATCATGGGCAAAATCATTGGCATCGACCTCGGGACGACCAACTCCTGCGTCGCCATCATGGAGGGCGGCCAGCCGAAGGTCATCGAAAACTCCGAAGGCGCGCGCACCACGCCGTCGATCATTGCGTATCAGGAAGACGGCGAGATCCTGGTCGGCGCGCCGGCCAAGCGCCAGGCCGTCACCAACCCGAAGAACACGCTGTTTGCCGTCAAGCGCCTGATCGGCCGCAAGTTCGAAGAGAAGGAAGTGCAGAAGGACATCGGCCTGATGCCTTACCAGATCCAGAAGGCCGACAACGGCGACGCCTGGGTGGCCGTGCGCGACAAGAAGCTCGCGCCGCCGCAGATTTCGGCCGAAGTGCTGCGCAAGATGAAGAAGACTGCCGAAGACTACCTCGGCGAAGAAGTGACCGAGGCCGTGATCACGGTGCCGGCCTACTTCAACGACGCGCAGCGCCAGGCAACCAAGGACGCCGGCCGCATCGCCGGCCTGGACGTGAAGCGCATCATCAACGAGCCGACCGCGGCGGCGCTGGCCTTCGGCCTCGACAAGTCCGGCAAGGGCGACCGCAAGATCGCCGTGTATGACCTCGGCGGCGGTACCTTCGACGTGTCGATCATCGAGATCGCGGACGTCGACGGCGAAATGCAGTTCGAGGTGCTGTCGACCAACGGCGACACGTTCCTCGGCGGTGAAGACTTCGACCAGCGCCTGATCGACTACATCATCGAAGAGTTCAAGAAGATCAACGGCCTCGACCTGGCGAAAGACCCGATCGCGCTGCAGCGTATCAAGGCCTCGGCCGAGCGCGCGAAGATCGAGCTGTCCTCGTCGCAGCAGACTGAAATCAACGAGCCGTACATCGCGATGGCCAACGGCGCGCCGGTTCACCTGACGCTGAAGATCACCCGCGCCAAGCTCGAGTCGCTGGTCGAGGACCTGATTGCCAAGACCATCGAGCCGTGCCGTGTCGCGATCAACGACGCCGGCGTGAAGGTGTCCGACATCGATGACGTGATCCTCGTCGGCGGCCAGTCGCGCATGCCGAAGGTGCAGGAAAAGGTGAAGGAGTTCTTCGGCAAGGAGCCGCGCAAGGACGTCAACCCGGACGAGGCCGTGGCTGTCGGCGCCGCGATCCAGGGTTCGGTCCTGTCGGGCGACCGCAAGGACCTGCTGCTGCTCGACGTGACCCCGCTGTCGCTGGGCATCGAGACGCTCGGCGGCGTGATGACCAAGATGATCAAGAAGAACACCACGATCCCGACCAAGTTCAGCCAGGTGTTCTCGACGGCCGACGACAACCAGCCGGCAGTCACGATCAAGGTGTTCCAGGGCGAGCGCGAAATGGCCGCGGGCAACAAGGGGCTCGGCGAATTCAACCTCGAAGGCATTCCGCCGTCGCCGCGCGGCACGCCGCAGATCGAAGTCACTTTCGACATCGACGCCAACGGCATCCTGCACGTGTCGGCGAAGGACAAGGCGACCGGCAAGGAAAACAAGATCACCATCAAGGCCAACTCCGGCCTGAACGAAGATGAGATCGAGCGCATGGTGCGTGACGCCGAGGCGAATGCCGCCGAGGACAAGCGCCTGAAGGAGCTGGCCGAGTCGCACAACCAGGGCGACGCGCTGGTGCACTCGACCCGCAAGGCGCTCGGCGAGCATGGCGACAAGCTCGAGGCCGGCGAAAAGGAAAAGATCGAAGCGGCGATCAAGGACCTGGAAGAAACCCTGAAGGGCAACGACAAGGAAGCGATCGACGCCAAGGTTGCCGCGCTGTCGACGGCTGCGCAGAAGCTCGGCGAGAAGATGTACGCCGACATGCAGGCGCAGCAGGCGGCGGCGGGCGCGGCGGGGGCGGCCGGTGCCGGTGCGGAGCAGGCCGGTGCGGGCGCCAAGCCGGCGGACGACGATGTGGTCGACGCCGACTTCAAGGAAGTCAAGGACAAGTAACAACACCGCCGCGCATCAGCGCTGCATGGGCATTACCGGGCCGGGGCGGCGTAATTGTCCCGCCCGGTTTTTTTGCTTGGAGGGCCACCCGTTCCAGGCATAGTCAGGACACCTGAAGATGGCAAAACGCGATTTTTACGAAATTCTCGGCGTAGCAAAAAACGCCTCTGAAGAAGAGATCAAGAAGGCGTACCGCAAGCTGGCGATGAAATACCATCCGGACCGCAATCCGGACAGCAAGCAGGCCGAGGAAAAATTCAAAGAGGCCAAGGAAGCCTACGAGATGCTGTCCGACGCGCAGAAGCGCGAGGCGTATGACCGCTTCGGCCATGCAGGCGTCGACCCGAACATGGGCGGTGGCGGCGGCGCCGGCGGTTTCGGCGGCGGTTTCTCGGATGCGTTCGGCGACATCTTCGGCGATATCTTCGGCGGCGGCGGCGGCGGCCGTTCGCGCGGCGGCCCGCAGGTGTATCGCGGCGCCGACCTGCGCTACAACCTCGACATCACGCTCGAGCAGGCCGCGCACGGCTTCGACACCACCATCCGCGTGCCGTCGTGGGACGAGTGCGAGACCTGTCATGGCTCCGGCGCCAAGCCGGGCACGTCGCCGACCACCTGCGGTACCTGCGGCGGTCACGGACAAGTGCGCATGCAGCAGGGCTTCTTCAGCATCCAGCAGACCTGCCCGAAGTGCCACGGCACCGGCAAGGTGATCCCCGATCCGTGCACCACCTGCTCGGGTGCGGGCCGCATCAAGCGCAACAAGACGCTCGAAGTGAAGATCCCCGCCGGCATCGACGACGGCATGCGCATCCGCTCGACCGGCAACGGCGAGCCGGGCATGAACGGCGGCCCGCCCGGCGACCTGTACGTCGAAATCCACATCCAGCAGCACGCGGTGTTCCAGCGTGACGGCGACGACCTGCATTGCGAGATGCCGATCTCGTTTGCGCGCGCTGCGCTCGGCGGCGAGATCGAGGTGCCCACACTGTCCGGCAAGGTGTCGTTCAGCGTGCCCGAAGGCACGCAGACCGGCAAGACCTTCCGCCTGCGCGGCAAGGGCATCAAGGGCGTGCGCTCCGGCTTCCCCGGCGACCTGTTCTGCCATGTGGTGGTCGAGACGCCAGTCAAGCTCACCGAGAAGCAGAAAGACTTGCTGCGCGAGTTCGACCAGCTGACCGCCGCCGGCGGCGCAAAGCACAGCCCGCAGAGCAAGACCTGGATGGACAAGGTCAAGGAGTTCTTCGAATAAGCATCCTAGCGTCGATAGGACGCTGCCTAGCGAACAACGCCGGCCTGTGGCCGGCGTTTTTTTTCGGAAGGTTTTGGCCGTTCGGCGCAATTCGCATTCACCCGCATACTCCTAACTTGCGTGGCTTGCATAGGCGCTTGTCAATTTTCATTCAGGCACGAAACCACGGCATCGCGCCGGTAGACTTCGCGATCGTTCGTCGTGTTCAGGATGCCGGAAGATGCCGCGCTGGTCGACGCCCTTACTCGAAGCGCTCACGTTCAGGAAGAACCCGGTCATCTCGCTGATCGAGGCTGTCCGCGCGCATCGCAGGCGGCGCAGCGACAACGAGTTCGAACAGTCGGTCGTTCGCATCATCCTGGGTGCACTGCTGCTGAGCCTGTTCGGCTACCTGACCGGCCAGCATCCGGAGGGATCGCCCGGCACCCACCTGCAGATCGTGATCGTCCTTGCCGGTTTTCTCGTGGCGTCGTTCGCGATTGCCGTCAGCGTGGTGATGCAGCCCGGCGATGTGCGGCTCCGGCGCGTCTGCGCAATCCTGCTCGATGTCGGCACGCTCACCTACCTGCTGCTGATCGGCGCCGAACATTCCGCGCCGCTGTATTTCTTCTACCTGTGGATCATCATCGGCAACGGCTTTCGCTTCGGCCGCTCCTACCTGTTCATTGCGCTCGGCATCACGCTGGCCGGCTTCGGCATCGTGATTGGCGTTGCGCCTTACTGGCACGACGAGCTTGGCCTGTCGATGGGGCTGTGGCTGGGCACCTTGCTGATCTCGATATATTTCAGCGTGCTGGTCGGCCGGCTGTTCCGTGCCATCGATGATGCGAATGGCGCGAATCTCGCAAAACGGCAGTTCATTTGCGCGGTCAGCCATGAGTTGCGCACACCGCTGAACGCGATGATCGGCATGCTTGACCTGCTCAAGACCACACCGGTCGATGGCGAACAGCAGGAGATGCTGGACTGCATGAACACCACGTCGCAAGTCATGCTCGCGCAGATCGAAGACGTGCTGGATTTTTCCAAGATCGAGGCCGGCAAGATGTCGGTCGAGCATGCCGATTTCGATGTTTACCGTCTTGTGCACGGCATACAGGCGATGTTCCGTTACCGGGTCAATCCGCTGGCGACCGAGTGGCTGATCCAGATCGACACCGGCGTGCCGGAACTGCTGAACGGCGATCCGCATCATTTGCGGCAAATCCTCGTGAACCTGGTCGGCAATGCGGTCAAGTTCACCGAGCAGGGCCGGGTGGCGCTTCGCTTGCGCCGGTTGGCCAGCAGCGATTGCGGCGTGAAAATTCTGTTCTCGGTATCGGATACCGGGATAGGCATTGCGAAGGCGGTGCAGGGAAAAATCTTCGACAGCTTCACGCAGGCGGACGAATCCGTCGCGCGCCGCTACGGCGGCACGGGCCTCGGAACGACAATCTGCAAACAGCTGGTCGAATTGATGGGCGGGCGTATCGGCTTCAGCAGCGAGCCGGGCAAGGGCAGCGATTTCTGGTTCGAGCTGGAGTTCGGGCAGGCGACCATACAGCCGGCCGCCACGCCTGTGCGTCCCACCGGGACACTCGCGATGCTGGTGGGTGCACACGGCGGCGATGCGCAGCTTGCCGCCGAACTCGCCACCGCATGCCGCGCCGCGCCGGCCAGCGCGGATGACATCGATGACGCCATCGACCTGCTCGGACAAGCGAGCCTCGCGGGCAACCCGGTCTCGCTGGTCTTTGTTCGTGCGCCGCTTGCGCCGGGCGAAGCGATGGCCGCATGGATCGCGCGCACCAGCGCCGGACTGAAGCGCCTCAGGGAGGCGGTGCGCGATGACACGATGGCCGTCGTGCTGCTGCCGCCACCGGCGATGTCCGATGAGCTGGCGATCGAACTGGCCGAGGCGGCCGGCTTCTTCGCTGCGCTGCTGCCTGGGCAAAGGCCGGTCGCGCTGGCGCGGCTGCTGCATGCCGCCGGCTTGTCCGGCGGGGCCGACGTGCCGCGCATTGTCCGGGCCAGTCCCGTTGCGGCGCGCGCGCCACTGGCGGCGTCGGAGATTCGCCCGGTGGCGAGCAGCGACGGGCTCGATGTGATGATCGTTGAAGACAATCCGACCAACCGACGCGTGCTGCAGAAGATACTCGAGCGCGCCGGCCATCGCTGCCTGCTGGCGCGGGACGGCGATGAGGCGCTCGACCTGATCGGCAAGCATGCGGTCGACGTCATCATCCTCGACATGAACATGCCGGGCGTGCACGGCACGGAAGTGGCGCGGCTGTGCCGGCTGATGGGCGGGCGTCCGGCGGCGACGCCGATCATGATGTTCTCCGCCAACGTCACGCCCGAAGCGCGCGACGAATGCTTGCGCGCCGGTGCGAATGCGTTCATGCCCAAGCCGATCCAGGTCGAATATTTCCTCAAGGCGCTGGCCGAACTCGCCGGCAAGCCTCCGGCGCCTGTGGCCGCTGCCGCCTGCGGTGCGGCTTGCGCGGCACCGGCCCGGCCCGAGCTGCCCGGTGCAGCAGAGCCGGTGCTCGATCCGCAGATCCTGACCGGGCTCGAGACGATGAGCAAGGATCCGGCCTTCCTCGATGAGCTGATCGCCGAATTCCTGGCCGAATCGCGCCGGCTGTTGCGCCTGCTCGCACATGGCATCGAGCAGGATGCGGATGACGATATCAAGGAGGCGTTGCACTCATTGCGCGGTTCCGCGCTCAGCATCGGCGCGACATCAATGAAATTGATCTGCAAGCGCTTCGAACGGCTGCTTCCCTACGGGACAAAGGAGCAGAAGAAAAACCTTTGGCAGGAGCTGAATCATGCGTTCATAAAATTAAGCCATGAACTGGCGTCTTACCGGCAGCAGCGCATGCCGGCAGAACAAGCCCCGTCAAGACCAGATTGATTTCAAACACCGTGAGGAATGAACATGTCATTAAGCGGCCAGTTGATAGAGATTACCGATGCCAATCGCCATGCACTCGAGTCGATACCGCAGTTGCGGGACATGTTGAGCGGGCAGTTTTCACGACAGCGCTACATCGATTTCCTGATCCAGCTGTATCCGGTCGTTTCGCATTTTTGCCCTTTGATGGCCGCCGCAGCCGGTCGCTGTGCCGACCGCTATCCTGAACTGCGCCACTACCTGTACGAGCACATCGCCGAAGAGAAAGGACATGAGCAGATGGTGCTCGATGACCTCGAAAGCATGTGCGTCGACAGTTCGATGCTCCCCGAGCAGCCGCCGCGCCCGCCGGTACAGGCGATGCTGGGTTATAACTATCACGCGCTCACGACCGGGGTTCCGCATTCGGTGCTGGGCCTGATCTATGTGCTGGAGATCGTGTCCTCGCTGTATGGCGGCCGCGTGGCGCAGGCTGTGTCGCGCAGTGTCAACCTGCCGCTGTCACAGGGCTTCTCTTTCCTCGAGTCGCATGCGGTCCTCGATGACCAGCATGTCGCCGAACTGAAGAAGGTGATGCAGTCGGTGCAGGAGTCGGAACTGGAAGATGCGGTGCTGAACAGCGTGCAGACCAATTTTTACCTGTTCAGGCAAGTCCTCGGCTACGACGAGCTGCATTGACCGAACCGGCCGGAGCGGGCGCTGTAACGCTCCGGCCGTCGCCTTGCCTGCGTGCCCGGCGTGCCGCCGCCGCAGCGGGCATGGCACCTGCTGGTCAGGCCTGTTGCAGCTGGCTCGCCGGATGCTCGCCGGCCGGCAGGGTCTGCTCGTATTTGGCATGCAGTGAACGTTGGGACATCGCAAGGCGCGTCATCATTTGCAGGTCTTTTTCTTCGATGCGCAATGCGGCATCGACCCACAGCATGGCGACATCCCGCAGTTCTTCGAAAGTGATCGGCCACAAATGATTCCGGCATTCGTAAATCGATCGCATGCCATTCAGGTGCCGGCTTTTCTTGCGGATGAGTTCATGGACGGCGCGCTCGCCCTCGCCCGCCGGCACCACGACATCGACGACGCCCATGTCCGCCAGCTCTTCCGCGCGGTAGGTGTTCCCGCTCAACATCATCTCTTCGGTCTTGCGCATGCCGATGCGACGCGACAGGAAGCTGTACGCGCCCATGCCGGGGAACAGGTTGAAGATGATCTCCGGCAGGCCCATCTTGGCGCCGGCTTCGGCGACAATGATGTGGCTCGACAGCGCAAACTCGAAGCCGCCGCCGAGCGCATCGCCCTGCACCAGCGAGATCGTCGTCGTCGAGCAGTCGTAGCCCTTGATGCGCGGGTACATCGCATCGACGCACAGCCTTGCGTACTCCATCAGCGCTTCGCGATTCTTCTCGCGGATCAGGTTGATGAACAGCGCAAGATTGCCGCCGAGGCTGAATACGCCTTTGCGGCGGGAAGCGATCACGCAGTAATTGACCGGCTGCCAGCTATCGTCGTGCAACACCTGCGAGTCGCGTCGCTTCAGTTCATGGAATACATGGTGCAGTTCTTCCACCATGTCCTGGTTGAAGCAGGGCACGCCGATCGGCTTCATGTAGGTCCAGAGCGTGCGCCACGATTTGTCATAGACCAGCTCGACTTGCTGGTACTGGCGCCTCGGCCAGAGCGCGGCGGGCTGATTGGTTTCATCCAGATCCGGATTGTGGTCGATGGACAGCATCGGTTTCTCCTTCGATCAGTAACGGGGCGGATCCTCGCCGGATCCTTGCCCGCGGCATGGGACAATGAACGCTGTGCGGGAAACTGCGATTCCCGCGCCGGTGATGCGAGTCGAATTGCGGGCCACTGGCATGATTTCGTCCGAGGCGGCGACAACTCGCCGGGGACAGGGCAAACCTGAAGAAATTCCCGTGGGAATTTGATCCTGACGGCCTTCCCGAGCGAAGCTGTTTGCTCTTGCTCAAACCTTGTCGATGGCGATTGCAGTTTATGAGGGCTGGGGACAACGGAAAAAATCATTAGCGAATCAATTGTTCACGCTAATAATTTTTGCGAATCTCCGCTGACGGGTGCTGGCCATGGGCCGCGCCCTTTTTGCCATCGTTGGCTGCGGTAAAATCGCAGCCCATCTTCAGGGATTGATTCAATATGCCGGGAAAGAATTTCGACAGGGCGCTGCGCGAGCTGGTCGCCAACAACCGGGAGTGGGCGGCTTCAATGGTCGCGCAGGATCCTGATTTCTTCAAAAAGCTCGTTGCGCAGCAGTCGCCGGAATTCCTCTGGATCGGCTGCTCGGACAGCCGCGTGCCGGCCAACGAGATCGTCGGGCTGCAGCCGGGTGAACTGTTCGTCCACCGCAATGTCGCCAACGTGGTCGTGCACACCGACCTGAACAGCCTGTCGGTGCTGCAGTTCGCGATCGACCAGCTCGGCGTCAAGCATGTGATCGTGGTCGGGCACTACGGCTGCTCCGGCGTGCGCGCCGCGATGGAGCGCCGCCGCGTCGGCCTGGCCGACAACTGGCTGCGGCACGTGCAGGACGTGCATATCAAGCACACGCAACTGCTGCCGGAAACGATGGACCCGAACCTGCGGCATGACCGCCTGTGCGAACTGAACGTGATCGAGCAGGTGGTGAACGTTTGCCAGACCACGATCGTGCAGGATGCCTGGGAGCGCGGGCAGGACGTGACGGTGCACAGCTGGGTCTACAGCCTGCAGGACGGGCTGGTGCGTGATCTGGGCATGGCCGTCAGCAATGCCGATTCGCTGGTCCCGCAGCTCGAAGCCAGCCTCGCGCGCTACGCTGCCTGAGATCGCGGCAGGACAACGCAAGTGCCCCGGCGCAGCGCCGGGGCGTCGTCGTCAGAACGAGTGTTCCGGGCCGGGGAAGCTGCGGTCCTTGACTGCGCCGACGTAGGCGCCGATCGCGCCGGCCAGGCTGGACTGACCTTGCATGAAGTCCTTCACGAACTTCGGCCGGTGACCGGGGAACGCGCCGATCATGTCATGCAGCACCAGCACCTGTCCCGAGCAGTCGATGCCGGCGCCGATGCCGATGGTCGGTATCGACAGCTGCTTCGTCACCGCGGCCGCCAGCGGCGCCGGTATCGCTTCCAGCACGACCATCGATGCGCCCGCCTCCTGCATTGCCAGCGCGTCGGCCAGCAGCTGTTCGGCCGCGCTGTCGGTCTTGCCCTGCACCTTGAAACCGCCCAGCTGGTGTACCGATTGCGGCGTCAGCCCGAGGTGCGCGCACACCGGCATGCCCCGCTCGACCAGCAGCTTCACCGTCGGCGCCAGCCAGGCGCCGCCTTCAAGCTTGACCATCTCGGCGCCGGCGCGCATCAGCGTGGCCGCATTCTCCATCGCCTGTTGCGGCGTGTTGTACGAGCCGAACGGCAGGTCGCCGATCAGCAGCGGCCGCTTGCAGCCGCGCGCGACGCAGCCGGTGTGATACGCGATGTCGGCGACCGTGACCGGCAGCGTGGTGCCGTGTCCCTGCACCACCATGCCGAGCGAGTCGCCGATGAGGATGGTGTCGACGCCGGCCTGGTCCATCAACGCAGCGAAGCTCGCGTCGTAACAGGTCAGCATCGTGATCTTGTCGTCGGCCGCGCGCATCTGCGCCAGCGTGGTGACGGTGACTTTCTTGCGTACGGTCGGTGCCTGGGTGGACATGTTCATTCTCCGCGGTTGAAGAATTCGCGCTTGCCGCGCATGCCGGCGATGCGCTGCATCAGCAGCGAGAAATCCTCGCTGCGCTCGATCGGGTTGAGGCGGTCGGCATTGACCATCAGCAGCGGCGAAGCGTCATAGTGGTGGAAGAAGCTGCTGTAGCCGTCGCACAGCCGCTGCAGATAGGTTTCGGAGATGGCCGTCTCGCTTTGCACGCCGCGGCGGCGGATGCGCTCGGACAGCGTCGCCGGCGTCGCCTGCAGATAGATCACGAGGTCGGGCAGCGGCGACTCCTGGCTCAGGTGGCCGTACATCTGCCGGTACAGGTGCAGTTCGTCATCGGCCAGCGTCAGCGCGGCGAAGATCGGATCCTTGTCGAGCAGGAAGTCGGACACGACGGGCGTGCCGAACAGGTCGGCCTGCGCCATGTCTTTCAGCTGGTTCATCCGCTGGAACAGGAAGAACATCTGGGTCGGCAGCGCATAGCGCGTGGAGTCGCGATAGAAGCGCTCGAGGAAAGGGTTGTCCTGCGGTTGCTCGAGCAGCGCCTGCGCACCTGTCTCGGCCGCGATGCGCCGCGCGAGGCTGGTCTTGCCGACGCCGATCGGTCCTTCAACGACGATGTAGCGGTATTTGACCGGATTCATGGGCGACGATGATACGGCATTGCGATGACGGCGCGCTCACAATCGCTGCGAGGCGCCCTTTCATTTTTGCGCGCCGGCGCCCGGTTCGGCCAGCCGGGCGATCGGCTGGTCCTGCACACCGGCCAGGTGCGCCTGCGCCGGTCCCTGGCCGGGCACGTCGATGCCGGGGGCGAGCTCGAGCAGCGGCAGCAGCACGAAAGCGCGCGCGCACATGCGCGGATGCGGCACGTGCAGGCCGGGCTCGTCGATGGTTTCATCGCCGTACAGCAGGATGTCGAGGTCGAGCGTGCGCGGGGCGTTGCGAAACGGGCGCTGCCTGCCGAACGCCTGCTCGACCTGCTGCATTGCGTGCAGCAGCGCCTGCGGTGCAAGGCCGGTGTCGAGCTGCACGACCGCATTGACGAAGTCGTCGCCGCCGGCGTCGACCGGCGCGCTCGCATACAGCGACGACTGGCGCACCAGCGTCGTCTGCGGCAGCTGTGCCAGCTGCGCGATCGCGTCGCGTACCGCCTGGGCCGGATCGCCGAGGTTGGCGCCGAGGCCGATGTAGGCCGTGACCATCGCGGTCAGGACGCGCTGTCGTCGCCGGCCTTGCCGCGGTTGCGGCTGCTGCGGCGGCGGCGCTTTTTGGCCGGGGCCGCGCCGTCGTCGGCTGGTTTTCGGGACAGCAGCACTTCGCGGCCGGGGCCGTCGGCATCGATGAAATCGGTCCACCAGTCGCCGATTTCCTCGCTGATCTCGCCGGACGCGCAGCGCAGCAGCAGGAAATCGTAGCCGGCGCGCATGCGCGGATGTTCGAGCAGCTTGTGCGGCGACTTGCCGATGCGCCGTTCAAAGCGCGGCTGCATCGCCCAGATGTCGCGCATGTCGGTTGCGATGCGACGCTGGATCGCCAGCTGTTCGGTCTGTCCGTCGAGCACGTCATCGGCTGCCAGGTGCAGCGCCGGGATCGGGAGTTCGCCGGCGGCCTTGTACGCATTCCACTTTTCCAGCACCTGATGCCAGAGCAGCGACGCGAACAGGAAGCCGGGCGAGACCGGCTTGCCGTCGCGCACGCGCTCGTCGGTGTTGGCCAGCGCCAGCTTGACGAAGCGCTCGCCCAGCGGCTGCTCGAGCACGACGTCGAGCAGCGGCAGCAGGCCGTGGTGCAGGCCTTCCTTGCGCAACTGCTGCAGGCAGGCCAGTGCATGGCCGCTCATCAGGAGCTTGAGCATTTCGTCGAACACGCGTGCGGCCGGCACGTTGTTGATCAGCGCGGCCATGACCTTGATCGGCTCGCGCGTCGGCTGCGCGATCGAGAAGCCGAGCTTGGCGGCGAAGCGCACCACGCGCAGCATGCGCACCGGGTCCTCGCGGTAGCGCGCTTCCGGCACGCCAATGATGCGCAGCGACTTGCTGCGGATGTCCTTCATGCCGCCGTGGTAGTCGAGCACCTGCTGGCGCTCGGGGTCGTAGTACATCGCGTTGATCGTGAAGTCGCGGCGCTCCGCGTCCTCGTGCTGCTCGCCGAAGGTGTTGTCGCGCAGGACGCGGCCATGCGCATCCTTGGGCGCGTCTTCGGACGACGCGCCGCGGAAGGTGGTCACCTCGATCAGCTCCTGGCCGAACATCACGTGCACGATCTGGAAGCGGCGGCCGATGATGAAGGCGCGGCGGAACAGCCGCTTCACTTCTTCCGGCGTGGCGTTGGTGGCGACGTCGAAGTCCTTCGGCTTGTGGCCGAGCACGAGGTCGCGCACCGCGCCGCCGACGATGAAGGCCTTGTAGCCGGCGCGCTGCAGCGTCTGCGTGACGCGGATCGCGTTCGGCGACACGTCGTCGAGCCGGATGCCGTGTTCGGACGGTCCGAACACCACAGGCTCGGTGGCCGTGCCGGCCTTGTCGGGCACGCCGAGGATACGGCGGATAAATTTTTTGATCATCGCTGGTTATTCCGCGAACAGCTTCAGGATCGGCCAGCCCTGCGCCTCGGCATGGCGGGTTAGCGCGGCGTTCGGGTTGGTGGCCACGGGGTGGGTGACGATCGACAGCAAAGGGATGTCATTCTGCGAGTCGCTGTAGAAGGTGCTGCGCTCGAAGTCGTCCAGCTTCTTTCCCATCGACGCGAGCCATGCGTGCATGTTGGCGACCTTGCCGGGGCCGTAGGGCGGCGTGCCGAGCAGGCGACCGGTGATTTCGCCGTCGGCAGTCAGCTCGGGCTCGGCGGCGATCAGGTGGTCGATGCCGAACGCCTTTGCGATCGGGCCGGTGACGAAGCGGTTGGTCGCCGTGATGATCGCGACCAGCTCGCCGGACTGCTGGTGCTCTTCCACCAGCGCGCGCGCTTCCTTGCGCATCGTCGGGCGGATCACTTCGTCCATGAACTGCCCGTGCCATGCGTCGAGCTGCCTGCGCGGGAAGCGTTTCAGCGTGCCGAACGCGAACTCGAGGTATTCGACCGGGTTGAGCGTGCCCTGCTGGTACTGCTGGTAGAACTCCTGGTTGCGGGCGGTGAAGGCCGCCGCATCGACCGCGCCGACGCGGCAGAGAAACTGGCCCCACTCGTAATCGGAGTCGATCGGGATCAGCGTGTGGTCAAGGTCGAAAAGCGCAAGGTTCATGTAGGGTTCGTGGTGTCGCCCAGCTGCAGCAGTTCGCGCAGCAGCGGCATCGTGATCGGGCGCTGGGTTTCCAGCGAATAGCGGTCGAGCGCATCCAGCATCGCCGACAGCGACTGCATGTCGCGCCGGAAGTGCGTCAGCAGGTAGGGCAGCACGCCGGGCGACAGCGCCAGTCCGCGCGCCTGCGCGGACTGCGACAGCGCGGCGATCTTCTCTTCGTCGGTCAGGCCGTGCAGCTGGTACACCAGTCCCCAGCCGAGCCGGGTGCGCAGGTCCTCGCGCAGCGCCAGCTGCGCCGGCGGCTGGCCGGCGGCGGCCACCAGCATGCCGCCGGCGTCCTGCACCTGGTTGTACAGGTTGAACAGCGCATGCTGCTGGCGGTCGCTGAGCCGTTCGCAGTCGTCGATCAGGTACAGGTCGATCTCGCGCGACCAGCCGAATTCGCGCGACGACAGCTCGGGCGACAGCAGCAGCGCGTTGCCGCGCGCCTTGAGCGCATTCAACAGGTGTGACTTGCCCGCGCCTGGGTCTCCCCAGAGCGTGACGAAACGCTGGTCCGGCGCCTGCAGGTTGCGGTCGGCGATGCGCCGCAGCAGGGCGGCGAGCTCCTGGTTCCTGCCGATGACGAAGCTGTCCAGGGTCTGCGGCCGGGCCGCCCCCCAGTCGCGCAGCAACTGCCTCATGGTTGGTTGTAAAAACTGCTATTCAGATAATGTCGGCGCAGGCGGCCGAAAACGACCGAGAGTATAGCCGACGCGGGCAGCGCCAACAGTATGCCGACGAAGCCAAAAAGTTGTCCGAATGCGAGCAAGGCGAAAATCACGGTCAGCGGATGCAGCCCGATACGTTCGCCGACCAGCCTCGGGGTCAGGTAAAAGCTTTCGATGAACTGGCCGGCGCCGTACACGATGGCGACTGCGGCCAGCCCGTGCCAGCCGTCGAATTGCAGCACGGCGGCGATGATGGCCAGCAGCAGCCCGAAGCCGAAACCGACATACGGAATGAACACCAGCAGGCCGGTCAGCATACCGACCGGCAGCGCGACGTCGAAACCGGCGATTGCCAGCGCGATCGAGTAATAGGCGGCCAGCAGCAGCATCACCAGCAGCTGCCCGCGCAGGTACTGCGCGAGCAGGCCGTCGGCCTCGGCGGCCATGTCGCCGACCAGCGCGCTCCAGCGGCGCGGCACGGTCTCGGCCAGCCGGCGGCGCAGCCCGTGCCAGTCGAGCAGCAGGTAGAACAGCACGATGGGAATCAGGAACAGCGTCGCCATCCAGCCGACCAGCGCGCTGCTGCCGATGCGCAGCCAGGTCAGCACCGCACCGCCGGTGCCGTCGCCGGAGGCCAGCCGGGCGGCCACGGCCTTCTGCAGCGCCGGGAAATCGATTTTTGCGCCCATGCCCATCTGCCGCAGCCACGGGCCAATCGCCGCGTCGATCTTGGCCAGCAGCACCGGGATGCGCTGGCGCAGCAGCGGCAGTTCGTCGGCCAGGACCGGCAGCACCACCAGCAGCAGCGCGGCGATCAGCAGGCCGACGGCGACAATGGCAATCAGCGCGCCGAGCACGCGCGGGATGCGCCGCTGCGCCATCCAGTCCACGCCCGGATTGAGCACATAGCCGATCACGGCAGCCGCGACAAACGGCGTCAGCACCGGCGTCAGCAGCCATAGCAGCGCCAGCAGCAGCACGCCGACCGAGAGCCACAGCAGGGTCTGGCGTTGGTCGGGCTTCAGGACGGAGGACATGGTCGGGATCGGGGTGCGGGGCGATTTGGTAAAATAGCGCGCCTCGCTGCCTTGTCATTGGGACAAGCCCGCATTCTACCGTTTCCGCCGTACCTTCCCTGACCATTCTTTTTATCTCGCCATGGCTTCCACTACCCCGGTCTCCCTTTCCTATCGCGATGCAGGTGTCGACATCGACGCCGGCGATGCCCTTGTCGAGGCGATCAAGCCGTTTGCGAAGCGCACGATGCGCGAGGGCGTGCTGGCCGGCATCGGCGGCTTCGGCGCGCTGTTCGAGGTCAGCAAGAAATACAAGGAGCCGGTGCTGGTGTCCGGCACCGACGGCGTCGGCACCAAGCTCAAGCTGGCTTTCCACCTGAACCGGCATGACACGGTCGGCATCGACCTGGTCGCGATGAGCGTCAACGACATCCTGGTGCAGGGTGCCGAGCCGCTGTTCTTCCTCGATTATTTCGCTTGCGGCCGCCTCGACGTCGGTGCGGCGACCGACGTGATCAAGGGCATCGCGGCCGGCTGCGAGCAGGCCGGCTGCGCACTGATCGGCGGCGAAACCGCCGAGATGCCGAGCATGTACCCGGACGGCGAATATGACCTCGCCGGTTTTGCCGTCGGCGCGGTCGAGAAGTCGAAGATCATCGACGGCCGCAAGATCGCCCCGGGCGACGTGGTGCTCGGTCTGGCGTCGTCGGGCGCCCATTCGAACGGCTATTCGCTGGTGCGCAAGATCCTCGAGGTCGCGCAGCCGGACCTGAACGCCGATTTCCACGGCCGCCCGCTGGCCGACGTGCTGCTGGCGCCGACCCGCATCTACGTCAAGCCGCTGCTGGCGCTGATGGAGAAGATCGAGGTGCGCGGCATGGTGCACATCACCGGCGGCGGCCTGGTCGAGAACATCCCGCGCGTGCTGCAGCCGAACCTGACGGCCGTCCTGCAGAGCGATTCGTGGACGATGCCGCCGCTGTTCCAGTGGCTGCAGCAGCACGGCGGCGTGGCCGATGACGAGATGCACCGCGTGTTCAACTGCGGCATTGGCATGACCGTGATCGTGTCGAAGGAAAATGCGGATGCGGCCGAGGCCGAACTGAAGCGCCTCGGCGAGACGGTCTACCGTATCGGCACGATCCGCGAGCGCAACGGCGATGAGGCACAGACCATCGTCGAGTAAGCGGCTGGATCGCTGAATGAACAAAGGCCGCGTGATGCGGCCTTTGTTTTTTGCGCGCCGGTCAGAGCACGCGATACACCTGCCAGCGCGACGTCCCCGACACCACATAGGGTTCCAGTTCCCGGCCCCATTGCTGATGGTCGGGATGGGTCGCCAGCTTGCTCCAGACCTTTTCGATTTCCGTCAGGTTTTCCACTTCCCACTCATGCATCACGGTCGCTTCCAGCGCGCCGATCGAGCCGGTCAGCAGGCGGCCGGTTTTCATCCCCGCGGGTTTCCCGATTTTTTCCTCCCATTCCTTCATTTTGTCGATGACTTGCTGCTTGTGCCCGAAGCGGGCATCGATTTGCCAAGTGGCAATAAGCATGATGGCCTCCGAAAAGGTGTGCATGCCCGTGTGCAGGCTGCACACGGGACTCATCTCAACATAGAGGATGCGCAGAGGAAGGGATTGATGCGGCTCGATATCGCGCAGCGGCGGATTCAGGGCAGCACGATGAAGGCCCGGCTGCCCGGGTCCTGTTGCTGCAGGTAGCGGACCAGGTTATCGAAAGTCGCCGTGACCGGCTTCTCCCCGCGGTGGTCTGACAGCGATACTTCGTCATTGAACAGCCCGCCGAGCAGCAGCCGGAACGGATTCACGCGCACCGGCTCGGCGACGAACGCCGCTTTCGCGATGGATTTCAGCGTGTTTGCGTCGGTGGTGCCGAAGAGCGCCGAATTGATCACGTCGAGCACGAATTCCGTGCAGTTCTGCCGGCCGAGGGTGTATGGGCTGGCGATCAGCGAATAGCGCACGTCGTGCATTGCCGCGTATGCGGGTGAACCGACCAGCTCGCGCAACTTGTGCTGCAGCGCCGGCGTGGGAATCAGGACGCCGGCCTCGACCTGCGCGACTTTCGCGAAAAATTCCTCCGGCGTGTCGGTGACGAGTTCGCTCACGTCCGGATG
>JACCEB011639837.1_pt1 | contig 24092 bp, 18 predicted proteins | sample 7454761 | NCBI WGS metagenome assembly JACCEB01 (sample SAMN15323454, study PRJNA562643) | freshwater metagenome | isolation source: river surface water | place: USA:Blue River Watershed | collected 2017-08-18
ATCATCAAGGAGACCTTTCGGAATCCCATCTTTTTTTTCTGGTAAAAACCATTTCTCGTTCGGATAGTGAACAAATTTATGGTTAGAAATCTCTTCGCCTAAATAAAAGTCGCTATAAAAATAGTTTGTGCTGAGTCGCTCAAGATATTCACCAAGAGCAGAACATAAAGCTGCATTTTTTGTAGCACCCTTTCCGTTTGTAAAACACATAGGTGAATCAGCATCCCTAATATGGACTGACCAAACGTGGGGAACTGGATTTCTCCAAGAGGTGACTTCAATTTTTATTCCCAAATTGTCGAGGATGGAGCTCATTTTGAGAATTGTTTCTTCTAACGTTGAATCCTTCCCAGGGATGATTGTTTTATTTCCTTCAAGATTGATTCCTTCAAGAATCAAACTTGAATTTTTCCCTAAAACCTCTTTAGGCATAATCTTAAACGAAGGCGTATTTTGAATGACTTTTTTTACCGTACATCGATCCATCGCTTTGAGAATCCCCTCTCGATCATGTTCAGAAAGCGAGGCAGGAAGTTCAATTTCTAAATGAAACGTTTGATTGTAGCGATTATCTGGATCCACCACATTGGATTGTGTGACCTTTATGTCATCCGTTGGAATATTTCGAGAGACACAATAAACTTTGACGAAGTAAGCTGCACAAAGCGCAGACGAGGCAAGAAAATAATCAAAAGGACTCGGGGCGGTTCCATCCCCTTTATAACGAATGGGCTGGTCCGAGATGATATTAAAATCATCAAAGGAAGCCTCTAGGCGAAGATTTTCTAAAAAACGAACATTGACTTGCATAGCGTGAGCGATATCACCGAAAAGTCACTCTTAACAGCTTGAAGGTTCTGGTATGGATTTTTTTCATAGCTCATTTGTCTGGAATGCCTGACTAAGCATCTGATTATACAGTCCACCATACGAAGGGGGTAAGTTTATCCCGGTTCAGTGGGCACAAAATTTTCGATAGAATACCGTATGATTTTTATCACTGAAACCACTGGAAAAAAATGAAAGTCATGGGCCTCCTTATTTTGATCTTCTTAACCAATCTCTCTTTTGCAACGAGGGTCACTCATTTCGAAAATCTCGCAGAAAAAACGTACCGAAAATATCCAAATACTCTTACTTTTCATGTAACGAACTCCCCTACCGAACTTAACTGGGATGGAGGTCCAAGAGATTTATTATGGTCCTTAATCAAGAATAAATACTTTTACAAAGACCGCTCGAAAAGAGCTATGGGACACGTGACGATAGAACTAAATTGTAGTGATAAGAAGAACAAAATAAGAAGAATGGGTGGGCAGGGAGCAAAAGATCTTTCTCAATTTACAAAGCATCTTCTGGGTGGAGCTGGATTCAACGTGATCCTATCACCTGACCACAAACAAAAATATACTGCTCTTTCAGCGCACCCTTTTTATAATATTGATGGCCGATTTGAAACACCGAAGGAGCTTATTGAAGAATATGAGGAGTACTTAAAAACCGAGGGACTATTTAATCTCGTGACCTTCACCGTAGATGCCAACACGTGTTTAAAGCTCGTCGAGTACTTTGATGAATATGAAAAAATTACGAAAGAATCAGAGAACTCAAGCCAAAAAAGAGCAGCGAACGTTTATGGTAATGGGGCAGACCCATTAAAGTTTGAAGGAGCTGGCTGTGCCCCTTTTGCTGTCGCGTTTTTGAAAAAAGGTGGTCTAGACGATAAAATAGATCTTATGAAAGAAAAAGTTTATGTAGATCAGAAATTATTTTCTTCACAGAAAGAAAGTGTTTCGATTTTTTCACTTTTAACAACATCTCATCAATTAAAAGAAAAAAATAGTGCCTCTTTTGAACTAGAGTTCCCTTCTCCCTCAAAACTCTATCACGCCATAAATACCATCTATGAGAAGGGCGACACTATCGAGAAAGGGACCTTTGGATCGGAAGGAGTTAAGTACATCGTCCTCGATGGAAAGAAGAAAATCTAAGAGTCTTTTCTAACCACAGAGCATTTTAAATAAACGGAACCAAAACCATCAATTTTACATGAAATATCATGTCCATTAACAGGATCATCTAAAAGCCGAATGCCTTTAACCTTTGTTCCAGACTTTATAGTGTCACTTCCGACCTTGAGGTCCTTTATTGTTCGAACAGTATCTCCAGATTGTAATTGCACACCATTAGCATCTAAAAAATTTGGCTTCCCCGTTACTTCAATCTCTGGTTCAGAGGATGCTGAATCACTCCATTCATAAGCGCATTCAGGACAAATCCAGAGATTTCCATCCTGATAACCGTAAGGAGATTGGCATTTTGGACATGGTTTTGAGTCTTCAGACATAAGGTTCCTTAAATGGATTAGAAATAACTGATCTTCAATAACCTAAACTATCTAAGAGACTACGACAAGCGGCCAGCATTGGGGGGTGCGTCTTCAGTTGATAAATTTTCTTCAAAATAAGATCCTGCTGACTTGTTGTTATAGAGTCTAGGAAACAGGGCCCCTGTACCAGAAACCTGTGCTCTTAACCTTGAAAATCTAGTCTTGCAATTGGCATGAAAAATCCCGGTTGGTCAATAATTATACGGTGTTCAATGTTTAGACATGAGCAAATCAGCAGTTTGTATTCCTTTCAAATGAAGGCCTTATTGAAGGATATTGATTTAAAATCCACTAAACAGGGAAATCATAATGAGGATTTTGCTCTTATTTATTTTATTCATATCCAGAGTTTCTATTGCTTCTACCCTTGAGGAACTAGAACTAAGGCAGTCAATTCTCGCACGTGAATACTTAGAAATTCTCCATACTCTTCCCAATTCAATCGAAATTGCTGAAATGTCATTAAACCAAGATAATAAAGAACTGGTAAATGAACATTTAACTTTAATAAAATCTTTTTTTAAAAAATATGACGAATTTAATCTAGCTAAAATTGATTTTTTTCATGCTGAAGCTCTCAAAAGATCACATCTCGAGGCGGCCTATTTTATTTCACTAAAGGGAAAATTAACTAAAAAAATGTTAAAGCATCTTCATAATCTTGAGACATCAAGGGCAACTTATCTTGATAGGAAAATCTATTTTGGGACAGAACAAGATCTTGAAAGACTCGATATTGGTCAAACAGTTCTTCATCACTATGGACTTTTTGCCACGGAGATTAGAAAGGAAAGAGGAGAGAAAACAACCAGGACTTTTGGTCCATCTAAAATTGTACCATTCATTGATACGCCATCTGATGCCTTAAAGTCATTGGATCGTTTTCTTTTACTTCTTTGGAATGCATATTTTCGTACCAGGACTGGTAAGCAGGATTATGCTCCCATTCCAGAGGCCCTACAATCAGTTCAAAGACGATTGGTTAAAATGAGAAATGTTGAAGTCAAATGGGAAGGAATGGAAAATTTAGAAGATGTCTCCCATGATGGAAAGACATTAAATATGTTTCTCATAAATCACGCCAATTCATTCTTTGATACTTCTGCGCAACAGGCATTCCCAGTGAAAGGAATGTCGGCGATGGGTAATGTAGATGTATTCTTTCCTGCCTTTCTAGTAAAAAGAATGGTTAAAAGTGATCACATGATCAGCGTAGGCCATGGTGATACAACAAAAAAAACAATTGAACTGGTACAAAAAAAGCAACTTAATAAATTCTTTTTAGCTATTGAAGGCATCACTGGAACTGGTTTATATGAAATGAGGCCTGTATTGCCATTATTTCATCCAGCTGTATATGACTCAATTGAAAGAGGTTTGGAATTGAAACTTTATCCAGTAGCTTTCCCAGATAATTTTAGACTCCTTAATGATTGGAGAAATCCCATTGAAGGCAAAATTGCCGCTCGTGGAGTTCTTCAAAAACCCTTTAGTACTGAGCATTGCCTCGGTCTAAGAAATGCAACGAATAATATAGATTCAATATCTCATCTAATTAGATGGTCGTGGTTTTCCACTTTAAATACAAACCACATTGAGGTTCTCTCAATGCCAGCTCCGAGTGAAATCCAAAGACGCTTGAATCTTATGATTTGGGGTGAATAGCCATGTCAAAGTACGACTTAAATCGCTCAGTACCCCAATCTCTCGTAAGAAAACATTCAGAAATTTCTAATTGGAAATCTTTAAGCTTAATATTTACTCTATATATTTTTACTTTTGGAGCAATTTGGATTCAATCCTTTAATTTTCATAGGGCAATTTCTCTTTTAACACTTTTTTTTATTGCCGGAGTTCAACATCATATTATGACTCTTATGCATGAGGGGGCGCACCATCTTATTCATCCTAATAAAAAAGTTAATGATTGCCTTTCACAAGCTTTCTGCTCTTTTCCTTTAGGAGTAATGCTAAAGGATTATAGATATTTTCATCTTATGCATCACAAACATTCAGGAGATTCAGAGAATGATCCAGAAATCAAATTTTATCAGAAGACTTTTATAGGCTATGGATTAAATGGTAATCGAGTTCTTAAGAGTTTAATTAATGACATTTCTGGTCTTGCTACCATCCGTTCTCTCATTTACATCACAAGATTCAATCAGGAGAAAATGAAGGAAGGTAAAATCAGAGCGATTAATTTTTGGGATATTAAGTGGGGATTAATTGGATTAATTAGTATTCTCTCTGTTCCGTTTTTATTTGGAATCTTAAAATATTTTGTTACATTTTGGATGCTTAGCTATCTTTTCGTTCTTCCCCTTCTTGTCAGATGGCATGCTGTTGGAGAACATACAGGGATGAATGCTCCCTGCGAGCAAGATAAAACTCTCACTCATAATTTTAATCCACTTGTTAACTTTTTTTTGTATCCTATTACCTCAGGTTTTCATTTAGAACATCATCTCTTCGCTCAAATTCCCTGGTATAACATGAAAGCCTTTAGAAAAGAGCTAATGGACATTGAAAAATATCAAATCGAGTCCATGAAGCTTGAGGTAGATGGCTACTGGTTTGGAAAAAAATCTGTTAGAAAACTCGTTCTTCAGAACAATTGAGTTAAAATATTTCATTCTGGAAAACTATTGCCTATTAATAAAAAACTAAAAATCCAAATACACCTTCTACCAAATATGGTTTCTCAACTTTGGAAGAACAATGCTAGCACTCATCTTTGATGTCATATTGATTTTCTTTTTTATATTTGATTGAACTTACCGAGTTCTCTTATTTTAATTAAAATTAAAAAACGTTTCTCCTTATTCTGATTGTCTTTTATTTTTGATAATCTTGTACGAGGACTGGTTGTTCGATGTGATCTTTTTGTGAACAACTCCCGCTGCTCCCGCCACAAACACTTGAAGAGCATTACCTGCTTGATTACCTAAATAAACTCCGTCCATAGCTGTGTTAATAACTGTGTCATTAACTGCAACTCCTGGTGTTAAGTGATTTTGGGTTGCTAAGTTTGTTGCAACTCTTTTTCCGGCCAGGTAATGATTCGGATTATTTGTTGCATTAGTAGAACCATCAAAATCTCCTAAGTCACTTGGGCACTGTGATTGGGTCAGACCTGAATTCGTTGCTGAAGCGTACATATCCGGATCAATTTCCGCTGCTCCATTAAAACCCACAGTGTAGTATCTTGAAGGTGTTTCATCCATAGGATCGTATCCCATGTACCTTAAACAACTATGGTACATATTATATTCAGAATAAAAAGACTGCTCCGCCGTATAAATCGCAGCTAATTGAAGTTTAGCTTCTGATGTTTTTGATCTTGCTTGATACTTTTGAAAGTTTGGAATAGCAACTGCTGAAAGAAGACCAATAATCGCTACAACCACCATGAGTTCCACTAATGTGAACCCCTCTTGCCGCCGAAGTGACTTTAAAAAAGTTTTCATAGAAGACTCATTATTTGCACTCATCTCCCTCTTCCAAATTTAAAATATCTATAATTAAGGCCGATAAACGCAACGAAAACCAAAAGTAGTGTAAGCAGCACCAGAAGTTGGTGTTTCATTTAGATGTAATGCGAACAAACCTGCCCCATTAGCACCAATGGTGCGGTTTCCTCCCCTTCGAGCTGCACCTCCACTTCCACCATAAAAGTTACCCATTCCATAATCGCTATCATAATCTGCTGCAGTCACTCCTCCCGGATTGGCAGGCATGTAGTCCACTGCTGCAAGTGCCCCACAACTCACTGCTGGGATTTCGCTTGCGGCAGCAGGAGGGCAACTTGGACTAGCAGTGAGATCACCTCCAAGGGCCCAATCGATGTGCTCCCAAACGTTACCTGCAAGATCCAATATGACTTGGTTATTTGACAGAGTATGAGTTCGTTTTTGATGATGCTTAAGGGGATTAGCCTCTAGGGTCGAGCAATCTGTTTGAACGTTTTCTATTGTGGCATCGCAAACGACATTAGGACTGTTATCAGAATGTCCGCGATTAAGTGAACCTTCTCCCACGACTCCACTTGACCAATTGGAGGCAGTTTTTTCAATATCTATCGCCATCGTCATCCATTCAGGATTTGAGATGAGATCATACTTGCTATCCACTCCATGAACGGTATTTAAATCGGTGCATTTGGTTTTGGCATTTATTTGGCTGACGTTATTATATGGAGTTCCTGAGACCTGTGAGACAGCAATATCAGAGCCGTTATTTTTTGCCTCATACTTCATCACACAAAAATCTTTTGTCGTTCCATAAATTGAATTATGGGGTACGGGAATATATCCAGATGGGCAACTCGCGAGTGTATAAGAAACTGAAGTAGAAGAGCATGGTGAAGTACCAGCTATATTTGAAGCGTTTGCATAAATATTATGGGAAGTTTCAGAGAGTGCAGAACTCACGGTAATATCGACACTCGTTCCAGAAGCAGTTGCCGACCCAATTTATGTCGTACAATTAGAATCAATAAAAAGATGAACGATATCTCCACTAACTACTCCACTCACACTGATAGTTGGAGTTGAATCTAAACCAGGTGAGGTTCCAGGCGTCACTAATGACAAAGATGTAGGTGCTGAAGGTTTAATAGCAAAGGTAAAACTTCCACCACAAGAAGGAACGAGAATCAAAGCAGCGAGCTTTAAACAACCGACGATTTTAATAAGTTTTTTTAATAACCTAAATTTAATTTCCACAGAAATTGATCGGTAAATCGTCCAAAATCTTAATAATATGAATTGTTATACTCTCCTCACAAGTCTATAAAACCAATCAATAATAACCCTCATAATTTAAACCATTTAGAATTATATTTTGTTCAGGGTAATTGAGAATACTAGGGGCCTGAAAATGAATTAAATAATTCCATTCGTGTTAAGGATAATCTATGGCAAATAACTTGATGATCAATTAGCAGGTACACCTAGTATTGAAATTTACAAAAACGTGCCGACGAAAACGAAAGTCATCTCGCTTTTGCTGGCCACTCACACGGTGGTCAGATCAGAATTCCTTGGATCGGTCCTCTCTGGACTCCGGAGGGAACAGGTGAGTTTAATTCGGGTTGGTATAAAAAAGGACGTGCGAGAATGTATGTGAGTCGAGCAATCGGCAATTCAATCTTGCCCATTCGATTTAACTGCAAGCCAGAAGTGGCTTTTATCACTGTTGAATATTAGGGACTAAGCTGCTTTAAGACGGGCATTGTAGAGATCCCATTTCGCTTGCATGGTAACCCAGAACTCAGCGCTGATTCCGAACACTCTCTCAAGCTCAATGGCAAACGAAGCAGATATCCCGCGCTTGCCATTACAGATCTCAGAAATTTTTCTTTCAGCACAACCGATTTCTTCAGCCAGCCATTTTTGCGTCAAGCCCCGTTCCTCGAGGATCATGACCTTTAAAAATTCTCCGGCGGACTGACGAACTCCAAGCTCAATCATGGTAGTCTCCTATTTCGACATCGTGAAACTCACCTTTCTCAAACCGAAAGATAATGCACCAAGGTTTCTCGATGGTGATCGACCAAAATTCCTTCATGCTTCCCTTGAGCTTATGAAGCTTGAGTGACGGTGGCTCACAGATTCGCTTCAAGTCATCAAAGGTGCTCACATCACTTAAGGCCATGAGAAGAAAGATCGCCCGCTTATTGAGTCTTTCCGGAAACCTCTTGGAAGTTCCCTTCTGCACAATGTCCTTAGTAATCTTTCCTGTAACAGACTTAATCATTATTTACATGTTACCACATAGTGTAAATTTATTCAATCTCTTGAGACTTGATATGTAAAAGTTGGCCTAGGTTGGCTTGAGCTGGCGCAAGGTACGTAACCTCTTGTTAACATTCACATTGTCTGGATGGTTACTACTTCACAAAACTTAAATAATATCATATAGATAGACTCTATGCCCGAACTACCCGATTCATCCGGGAGTTCAATTAAACATCAAGCAATTTACGTATTTGAGAATGATAGCAAGGCCTCGAGCGATCTCGTCACTTCACATATTTTCACAAGAATTCATGTCATTTAATGGAATCAGTCGGACTGGTCGGACCCATCTTATCCAAGATTATTAAAGCTGAATTTATCACGAGTAGAATAAGGGAACTCTCCAGACTGGTGCTTTCTAACTGCGTATCCAGGATACTTACCTTTTCTGATAGCGTCGATAAAATCGGTTTTAGACATGACAACTTTCTTTCGGACATCCAAAAATTCTGTATTAGCTCCAGTTTTACTCTCTTTGATCTTGATGACAAAATTCTTAGGCATCCGCTTGATACTTTTCTCGCCCTTGTACTTTCTAGTGTCTTTCAAATCGATAATAAATTCATCGGCCTTTAAGGCCTTCATAAGCCTTAAATAAAGATCATCCCAAGTCTTCACTTTCTTACCGTAAGACCTGCCAACAGCATTATTCCAAAGGTCCATATTTTCACTCAGGGCAGAGGTTGAATGTGAATCAAATGCCGTTAACTCATTTAATCGTCCCAGTAATTCGGCAGTACCTTCGTCATATTCGATTGTATACCCACCGCTAATGTAGGCATGTCTCAAGGCATCTACGTCATTATCCTCCAACCCAAGTCCATATGGGTCAATGCTTCCATCAGGTTTCTTGGGCATGGGACGTAGGTCTTTGTCTAACCTCTTATAGAGGTCCATCAAAGCTTCATCTTTCAAATGGTAAATCTTAAGAATATTCCCCATAATATAAATATATCATGAAAATTCTGAAAATATTCTTTTTGCTTTTTTCTATTTTCATCTTAATTTACTCAACTTGTTTTGAGCCCTTTCAATTAGAAAGCACCTTTCATGAAGTCATAATTGGGAAAAGTGGCAAAAGCTTATTGGTGGCCCATGTGACTGATCTCCATACCGACGGTCTTGGGACAATCGAACTTAAATTGATTGATTCTATTCGCTCTAATAAGCCTGATATTATTTTTATAACAGGAGATATCGCCACTCCCGGTGGAACTGCCAAAGGTTATGAAGATGTACTGTCTAAACTAAAAGCTCCACTGGGTGTCTATTTCATCCAAGGAAATTGGGAATACTGGGAGCCCATCAAGGAATTAGGCCACATTTTGAAAAGAGCTAATATTGTTGATCTTACAAATAAGCATCTCCATATTAAAGATAATCTTTGGCTTGTGGGGCTTGATGATGATCTCGCAGGATCACCTCAAATTGATACCTTTGAAGGTATTTCAGAAAACAGAAAAAACATCTCAATTTTTCATTCACCAGCATTGTTCAAGTCCATAAGTAATAAAACGGACCTGGCCTTCGCCGGACATTCCCATGGCGGTCAGATTCGCCTTCCCTTCATTGGTTCACTCTGGACACCAGAGGGGACAAACAAATATGACTCTGGGTGGTTTGAGGAAGGAAAGGCGAAAATGTATGTGAGCCGAGGAATTGGAAATTCGATTTTACCTATTCGCCTCAACTGTAGGCCAGAAGTCGCCTTTATCAAAATAAATTATTAATAAGAGCTCAAATTGTCCCACTCTTAGAAGGCAAACTTGACTAAACACTATAGTATAGTGTACTATAGTGTTGATGGGACAGTTCAAATTCGTCGTCTGGCTGGCATATTGGTATCTACAGAATGAAACATTCGATTTTGAATGGGATTCTGCAAACATGACCAAAAGTACCACCAAGCATGGGGTGAACTGTGACGAAGTTGAGTCCATTTTTTCACTCAAAATGGCTGTTCCTATTGGCAGACAGGTAAGCCCGGAAGTTGATGAAGAAAGACTCTGTGTAGTCGGCCCTGCAATCACCGGTAAGTTCATTTCAGTAGTCTTTACTCTCCGTGATGGAAGAGTCAGGCCAATTAGCTCGCGAATAGCCAGCAAGAAGGAGAGGAGGCTCTATGAAGAAGTCCGCAAAACGCTTGAAAGCCTATGACAAAATCGAATTCGACAGCAAGGAAATCATCGAAGGCATGAGCCGTCTTAAAGGTGCCCGTAGGAAACCAACCAGTATTGCTCTTGAAGAAGAACTCTTGAAGGAACTCAAGGCGATTGCTTCAAAGCGTGGTGTCCCCTATCAAGTTCTAATGAGGCTTTTAATTGCTGAAGGTGTGAAACGCATGAAAGACGCTGCGTAACTTAAATGCCCAACTGCTTTTTGTCATTTCGGTAAATTGTCTTATTCAATGATTGAGTCGGAAAAGTCGGACCCACTTTCAGAAAAACACTATTAAATTCGGAAGATTAACACATTATGCCCGAACTACCCGAAGTCGAAACCATTAGGCTCCAACTCTCCCACTTTCTTCCCATGAAGATAGAATGTATCTCTTCGACTCCTGAACTTAAAAAAAATATCCTTCATACGAAGCTTGATTTAAAAAATAAAACTCTCGTGAGCATTAAAAGAAAAGGAAAGATGCTTGATTTCATCTTTGATGATGGCTCTCACTTACTCTCTCACTTAGGCATGACAGGAACGTGGCTCGTGGGAGAAAAAATTCATTCCACAAAGCACACTCACCTCACTCTTCAGGGCCAAAATATCACACTTGCTTACGATGATCCTCGCCGCTTTGGTCACATGTATTACTATTCTGAAAGTGAGGCGATGGAAAAGCTCAATGAACTGGGCCTTGATCTTGCTGACCTAGATTTTAATTTAGATTACCTCACAAAATCCTTAAAGCGTTATCCAGAAAGGGCCCTCAAGGTCACTCTACTAGATCAGAAAATGTTTGCTGGATCTGGAAACTATATTGCCAATGAGATATGTGCACGCGCTGGCATTCGTCCCACCAGAAAATGTAAAAAAATAAAAGAAGGAGAATTTCCAAAAATATTAAAGGCGATTCAGGATGTATTGGGACCTGCTCTTGCCTCAGGTGGCACAACCTTTCAGGGTGGTTACCGAGACACCTCTGGAGAAAAAGGCCAGGGCATTCAACACTTAGTCGTTTTCTATCAAAAGATATGTCAGATCTGTAAGAAAACTCCCGTTAAAAAAATCACTCTCGCCCAAAGAGGTACATACTACTGTCCCCTTTGCCAAAAATAGGGTACAAAATATGGTTTTTGACCAACGTAAAAACAAACTCTTAACGCATCAATCTAAAGCGGCTTTTATAGCTCTTAAACAACTGAGTAAAAAGCACAAAAAAAGTTCTCAAATCGGGTATTTATTAGAATAATTTAATAGGTTTTTTTACTCTTAAAATCCTAAGGATGGGTAGTGAGTAAATTGGTTCTATTTTTATTCATTTTTTGGGATGCAACTTTGGCCTATTCTCAGGCCACAGAAGGACAATCTAGAGACGCCTCTGAAGTCATCGGTCGCTGGCTATCAAAATCCACAGGTCATTACGATTTTTTATCAGCGACAACTGTAAATCCCAAAAGGGCTGGAACAAAATTTTTCGGAATTCCTCATATGCAGTTTGCCAGTGATTATGGCTTCTCCTACATGGAGTCCCCTCGAGATATTGATGTGACGAACGCCTACAAGATTATTGGTGCTGATACCGGCGAGATGGCAAGATCGATTAAGATGTCTCGCTTTCACTTGAATCTTGGTTTTGATAATAAACACGATTTAACTTTTAGTTATCTCATTCCCACTTCAGATGGTATCCGTGGCTGGGGTGCTGGCTACAAAAGAGTCCTCGCTAAACACAAATATATTTATATAAGTTACCGAGTGAATTATTCACGATCCTACAGAGAAGATTATTTTGATAACAGCTCTATCATGAATGATGTGGGGATATCAGTTTATCTTAGGCTCATTGATTTTTACGCAGGACTTAGGCACTGGGCCGGTCAAGTTAGTTTTGAATCCACGAACCCAGTTCTTGCACTTCCCACTCATGATTATTTTTCTACCATAAAAGAAATTGAACATTATTTTGGAATACGAGGTGCAACCACAACAAACACACGTTTTACAATTGAGGCAAACTCAATTGGAAGAAAACACGCCATAGCTGCAATATTTTCTTTCCACTTCGATGCCCTCATTCCAACAAACACAAACTGGTTTAGAGACCCGAGGTATATCAAGCAATGAAATACCTCAATTTCTACCTTCTATTTATATTCATCCTCCTCTTCACTTCATGCAGTGACGACAAAAGTTCAATCCTATCTAGGAAGGTTCAAAAAGATCCAGGTGAACTAAAAGTTTTAAATGAAAGTAGTTTCATGGGAACAACCATTGCTGGAACTAGTTTTGATCATGAGATCAGGATTAGATCAAATGGTGGAATTTCACTTAAAAATTTAAATGTAACGATTTCTTCTTCAGATCCAATTACTTTTAAAGGCGGCTCTTTTCCAGGGACTGGTGGAACTTGCGGGACAGTACTTGAGTCAGCTGAAACCTGCTCAATTGTTATTTTGTATGCTCCAACGAATACCAACAATCACTCGGCCACATTGAGTTTTTCTTACGAAGATGCATTCGGTAGTTATGGTTTTAATTACACCATAACAGCTGATTCGTTTCCTATTCTCACTTTTGACTTAGGTACCGTTTATGATTTTGGAAATAAATTTGTTGGATCTTCTACTGATTTAAAAATTAAAATTTCTAATAGAGGTAAAGTTACTGCTGAGAATTTAACTCTTAACAATCTGGGATCTCCATTTTCCTACAAGGGAGGAAGTTATCCTGGGGTTGGGGGAACCTGCGGAACGAGAGTGGTACCAGGGAATAATTGTGAAATCGTAGTTAACTACTCTCCAATAAATAATGGAGAACATCTTCAAGACATTACTCTTACCTATGAAAATACCGGTCGAGTCGAAACGAACACCTTAAACCTTATTGCCTGGGGATTCTATCAAGCTGTATTAAGTTTATCGGATCCTTCTGGCCATAACTTTGGAACAATCGCAACTTCTGTTGATGGAGACAAAACTTTCACTGTCACTCACTCATCAGGTGACGTCTCGGCCACGAGTTTAAATATTGTGAATCTCAATTCGCCATTTAATTACAAGGGAGGAAGTTATCCTGGAATTGGTGGAACTTGCCCAACCAATCGAACCCTCTCAAAGGATCTTGGTAGTTGCACAATTGTTCTCTCCTTGAACTCAACATCGTCTGGTACATGGAGTAATACATTTACTTTCTCTTACAATAATGGAAGTGAGACCATTTCTACCACGAGAGCTCTCTCTGGGATCACAAAACTCAGACCAACACTTTCTTTTTCTACAACAGGGATTAATGACTTTGGACTCGTTAATGTTAGCTCAAGCGGATCAAAAACTTTTACGGTGACTTATGTTTCAGGAGAACTTCCCGCCACTGCACTTACCTTTAATGGACTCTCTTCGCCATTTAATTACACAGGTGGAAGTTTTCCAGGAACAGGAGGAACTTGTGGAACAAGTCTCTCTTCTGGAAGTTGTACAATTAAAGTTTCCTATTCACCAACAACATATGGATCTAATACCTTAAACACCACTATCACTTATAATGATTCTGTCATAACTCAAAGTTCATCCACCATTACACTCAAAGGAATTACCGAGGGTAAACTTAATTATCTAAGTTCAGGTGCAAATTTTGGTAACGTGGTTGTCGGTCAAACGAAGGATCAATCGATCTATTTATATACAAACTCTGGAAGTCCGAATACTTCCATTACTGTTCAGTCGATTACTGGGCCTTACACTTTTAAAGGTGGATCTTACCCTGGTACAGGAACTGGTGGTTGTGGAACAACTGTAGCTGCGAGCAGTAATTGTTACCTCTATGTTACTTTTGCTCCAACGGCAAGTGGTTCACAAAATGGGTCCATCGTATTAAGTTACAACGATGGTAGTGGTTCAAAAACCATGACGATATCGCTCACAGGAACAGGAACTGCTGCGGCCACTCTTTCAATTGCCAATACTGATTTTGGAACCACCAGTGTGAACTCAGTCGTTGAAAAGACCATTACGATTTCAAATTCATCCACTATTCAGCCCTCTTCCTTAACCCTAACAAATATGCCAAGCGGATTTAGTTTCAAAAATGGCTCTTTCCCAGGAACAGGTGGAAGCTGTGCTGGAACTTGGTCCACAAGTTGCACGATTGTTGTGGTCTTTAATCCAACAACCGCTACCTCTTATTCAGGCACACTAAGTTTTAATTACAACGATGGAACAAATACCACGAGATCAGTCTCGGCAACTCTCACAGGTGTTGGAGTTAACACCTCAGACCTATTTATCTCTCGTTTTGATACGGTTTCATTTAGTAGCATCTATGTGGGACAAACTTATGACGTCTCCTTTGTCCTTTATCATGGTGGAAGCTCAACCTCGACCCCAATTACTTCTAAATCTTTTTCTACTGGAACTGACTACTCCGTCATAAATGATTCTTGTCCAGCGAGTCTCGCCAATGGTGCCAACTGCACCTTTACTGTTCGTTTCACTCCAACGACTTCTGGAACGAAGGCACCGAACTTAGTTGTCAGTTACTCTGGAGGAACTGTTAGTAGTACATCGAGAAAGATAACTGGAACTGCTACTGTGCCAGCCACTCTTACCATCTCTCCATCAGCTTTTGATTTTGGCACAAAACCCACTGATAGTTACTATGAGCAAACATTCACTATCACGCATTCTGGCCAAGTTGCCGCCAATAGTATTTCTCCCACTGTCACTGGCTCTGGCTTCACGCTTTCACAAAACAATTGTTCAAGTTCACTAAACTCTGGTTCAAGTTGCACCATGGTCGTAAGATTCACTCCACCGTCTGCGATTAGTTACAGCGGAACCTTCAAAGTTAACTACTGGAATGGTTACCAAACAAATTCCCCTACTGTGACTCTTTCAGGAACAGGAGGTCCTACGGCCGCCCTGTCGTTTAGTCCATCGAGTTACGATTTTGGAAAAATTATTCAAACTCAAAGTTCAACGAAGACAATCACAGTCGTTCATTCAGGACCCATTGCGGCCACAAGTATGAGTGTTGCTGCTTTAACTGCACCGTACTCTTTTAAAGGGGGAACTTATCCAGGCACAGGTGGAACTTGTACCGATACACTTACTTCTGGAAGTTGCACGATGGTGATTGATTTTGCTCCCACAACGACAGGGGTCAAAAACCAAACATTAAGTTTAAGTTACTATAACGGTAACGTCACTCGAACAACCACTGCTTCACTCACCGGTGAATCTCTGGCCCAGGCGATTATAAGTATCTCTGAAGCAAATCCGTATAATTTTGGGACGACCAACCTCTCTGGAAGTATTGATAAATCCTTTACTCTTTCTAATAGTGGAAGTGTGAGTGGAACATCATTAGCTGGAAGTTTTGATATATCTCAATTTACCTTCAAGGGAGGATCATTTCCGGGGACTGGTGGTAACTGCACAACAACACTTATCTCAGGAGGGACCTGTAATATTGTCCTAACTTTTAAACCTACCCAGGCTTTGCTTTACACAGGAACACTAACTCTCACTTATAATGATGGTCTAAGGACTCAGACTGAATACAAAACCCTCAAAGGCACTGGAAGCACGACTTTAAATTCAATGCACTATTTATCACTTCTAAAAGGCGACAGCTACACAAAGAGACTAAGTCGTTCTTTAAATTATATCGGTGACATTAACAACAATCAAAGTGATGACTATGTTGAAATTAAAACAAAAAACATTACACTACTTGAAGAAAGAGAAAATTATTTCATCTTTAGTAGTTTAAATCTTATGTCTCCACCTCTCTATGAGGGGATAGAGGTGATTAGTTTACCTGAAGATAGAAATAAAGATGGATTCCAAGAAATTCTCCTTTCTATACATAAAAAAGAAGACAACTACTTTAAATTAATTGGGTACATCATTAGATCTGGGAAGACGGGACAAATCTTTGAAACTTTCTATCAATAATGAATTAAGACATTTATTTAAATATTTTATCTAAATAAGCCGTAAGATTAGTTAATCATAATAATCTTTGAGGTCCAAGGATGAGCGAAAATTTAATAAGAAAATCGAAATCTCATTTTAAAAATAGAATAAAAACTTCATTCAAAAATATTTTAACATTTTTTTCTCTATTTACTTTTATGGTTATTTCTTTAAGAGAACAACATTTTACAATATCAAACGTTTCAATTAATTTTTTCTTTTCAATAGTATGTGGAACTATTATCGCATTTACATTCAATTTAGCACATGCTTGCATCTTAATTTTTCAATATTTCACACTTAAGAAAAAATTGACGAAAAATGAACAATGGGAAACCAGAAATTTTGTTAAAATAAAAAAAGAAAACAGTTTTATTAGCAGAATAGAAAAATTATTTTTGGGGCATGAAAAAGTTAGAATTGTAGAATTAAATGGCAAAAAAATTTCCAAACCATTGAAGGCCCTAAGTCTTATTGAATTAGACAAAGAGCAAAAAAATAATGGGAATATTATATTTCTTGCCTTAGGTTGCTATTATGTACCAAATGCTCAAGATTAATAAACATACTCTAGCTCTACCCCAACTAAGTATCTTTTATAGTCAAAGTTTGCCTTATCTTTTGAAGTATTCTTGTGATACTCAAGCCTAGAATTTAATCTCCAGTTTTTCTTTAACTGTCTATTTAGTCGAACACTAGGAGAAAGAAGTGTTTCAAGTCCTCGAGCCTCTCTATCATTTATTGGATCGGTCACTGTTAGACCTAGACCAACACTCGGAGTAAACCAGTCCTTGTATTTAGGTAAAAGAAGATCACCTCTTAAAGTTAGTGCGTTCGTATCGAAGACATCTGCCTCAACTCGAGTAAAATCTAGGCTCGAGTAAAACATCAGTGTAAAGGCCTTTAAAGCAAACAGCTGCTCACCTACGAAGCTAAATGTCTTTGAATCTGAAGGACTAAGATAACTTTGAAAGATTCTCAATTTAGTTCTTAAAATAGTTTCCCCTTGTGAGAAAAACTTAAATTTTTCCCCGGCCATAAATGTAAAAGACCTGAAACTAAACTCTAGCTTTTGTTTTTCATTCACATCTCTTTCAGCGTGAGTGTAATCAAAATCAAATAGGTGCGAGGCGGGATTTCCAAATAACGTATGCTCGTAAGCAGTTCTTACTGAAGGAGATAAGAGATAGTTATCATTTCGATAGATCTCGGGAACACGGTTAAAGTAGTATGTATTATTAAATCGAAACTCAGGGGCATAGCTAAAATAATTTTTATGATAAAAGGTATAACGCCCCAAAAACTCTGTCTTGGAGAAAATGGAAGATTGCTTGGACTTTGCAATAGTCGTTTCCGTTGGAGAGAAAGTCACGTTTGAGTCAACTGCTACCTCTTGCGCTGCTCTTAAAAAATAAGGAGGAATAAGAGTAGGTCTTCCATTCCTCAATTGAAAAAGAACAAGCTCATATTTTTTTTGAAGTGAAATAATCTTTTCTTGCGCTTTGGCGGCGACGGGAGTTCCTGGCGAAAACGATATTGCATTTTGGTACTGTGGAATTATTTCATTTTCAACGACTCTAAAAACATCAGGTCTTGATTCAGCATCAGCGAGATTCATATCCGCTAGCTGCATCTGGGCCGCCTGTCTTACTTCTTTTTCTTCAGGATCTGTTGTTTTTACAACGTCAAAAAAGAGAGTCTCTGCATTTTCTTTTTCGCCTAATTCTTTTGAAATAAAGGCCATATAATAAAGACTCGTTCCCATTTTAAAAGAACGCTTAAAGGATTCACTAAACCTAACTTTGGCTTCAGGAAGTTTTTCTAACGCAAAAAGCGCCTGTCCTAATTCATAATTTAAATCATGCGGAATATAGCCAATACTTAGAGATTTTTTAAATTCTTTTTCTGCCAATTGAAATTCTTGAAGCCTATTATAGGACATTCCCTTCCAATAATAGACAAGCCCCCTAACGTGAGATCCTTTTCTTAACCGAGATTCAATTCGATCTAACTCAGTTACGGTTGCTTTGTATTTACCTTCAGAATATAAACCCACGGCAGTCTTAAATAACTCTGGATCTGCTTTAGAAAAACTCATTAAAATTAAATTGAAAAAGAAAAATACCAACAATGAATGCTGTCTCATAGTCATATCCGCGTGATGATTTATTTTAACTTATTTTATCACACTGATATCCAAACGACCATTAGTCCTTGTGTCCTCAATCACTGAATTCGTCTGATTCATCCCACCAGACACTGTGTTTGTGACATTTGTACCAAAAGTACTTGAAGTACTAAAGGTAGCAAATTGGGCCGAAGGAGTTGGCGCTTGAACTGGATTTGGTAAAGTGAGATTTAATGAAACGGTGCTAGAACTCGTTGCCATCTGCTGAAGAGCAGAATTTGAAATAACAGGAATAACTACTGAACTAGGTGATCTCGCCGTCGTTTGAGATGAAGCTGGTGCCTGAGCTGCTGCTGGTTTTCCAGGAGCTGAACTTGAAGGAACTTCAACTGGAGCAGAGTTTGTTACAACTTCAGTCACAATCGCTACCGCTTGGGTAAGGGATACAGCTGAAGGTTGAACAGTCACAGGTGGTTTTTCAATCTGAACAACTTTTGGTTCATTATTGCCACTAGTGGGAACAACAACCAAAATTTTACCATCATTAGTAATTTCAACATTGGCCGGAGGAACAAAACTTCCATCACTACTCACAGTTCCGTTTGAAGAACTCGCGATATAAGAGTTTGTATTTGGATCAAAAACACTATCGGCCGCAGGAGGAATAATCGTTCCTGAATCAAAGTGAACAAGAGAACCGTTCGCTGGTCTCACCTTATCACCATCAACAAAGCCTTTAGCGTCTTCACTAACTTCAGTTTTTGGCACTTCTATGGAAGCAACCTCAGTAAATTCAGACTTAATTGTCTCAGAGGTATTACTTACCATCTGACCGCTTAAACCTTCAGGCACGATAGAAACAGGAGAAGATTCTTGCACTGGTGGCGCCTTATTTTCAAAATTCACGTTACTCTCAAGGGACTCACGCTGTTCAACATTCAATACGGCCGGAACCGTTGGCTGCGGACGATCTACTTCAACCACAGAAAATTCTCCTGGCTTAATCATAACACCGCGGTCAACTATTTCATCAAGCTGGGCAGAAGTCTGAACTCCTTGCTCAGGTAAATGATTAAAAACAACCTGTCCTTCAAAAAGAACAGTTGCTGTATTTTGCCCATTGGTTGTGATCATGAAATCCGTTCCTCGAACACCCATGACAGCATTTTTAGTTTTGATGAAAAGTTTCGATTTATCCTGATCTTTCATTTGTAGGTAATCTTTAGAAACTTGTGAACGAATTTTTCCTTTCACAACATCAATAACACCAGCTTCTTTATCTGAAAATTTCTCAATTTTAAGTTCCGAACTTGGACCTACGTTCATCTGAGATTTATCTGTGAATATGAGCTTCGCGAAACTCTTCTCGCCCGTTTTAACAACCGCTCCCTCTTCAACCCAGTCATCAACTTTTAAAGGAGTACTTTTACCTAGACTTAGGGCCTCAACTTTACCTCTCATCATTTTAACAACGGCAACTTTTGTTGCAGAAAATGAGTGCTGAGATAATAAAAATAAAAAAACAAAAAACTTCATTGAAATATCCCCTTAGATAACTCAATTTAATTATACATGACTAACCATTAGGCCTCCACGAGAGGAAAAAGTGAACATTCTTAGTTTATTCCCGACAAATTTACACAACCTAAATTAAGACTTTACATCTAAAGAGCTTCATTAAAAAACCGAAAAAAGAATGTGGAATACCGGATTAATGGAGTTCATGTGAAGCTTAATTTCTTTTTCATCCTAGCACTTCTCTCCCTTTACTCATGTGGTGGAGGACAGAGTTCCATCAAATTAGAAGTCACAAGAAGTTTTCAAACTGGAAATACAACTTTTGATGGTGGCCTCCTAGTCATTGCAAAAAATTCTGTAAGCGGAGAAGAGTATTATGCTCCTCTTGCGACTCAATCTACAGTTTCATTAAATTTGAATTACGGAACGTGGGATATTACCGCCATAGGTTGGGATAATAATGATCAATTATTTGAGGGTGATCTCCTTTGTGGATCAACCACAAAGGTCTTTAGTAAAGAGGTCGATACGGCACCAATCTCGGTATCAAGTGCAAATTGCAGCAGTCCAAAATTATTAAAGATACTCACATGTGGAGCTCTTTTTGATCCAGCAGATCCTACAAAACTGATCAGCGGTACAAATTTAAGCGACGTCTTTTGCTCTCAATCTAGTTATAACCCTATTTTTAATGAAATGAAACCTGGCTCCATAAAGATTTCATTGCCAAAAAAATTGCCTGGTGAAAACTTAGGCGAAGCCCTCGTTAGTGCTTGTATTGTCCCGTCGAATGACCCAGGCCTCCCCTTCAATACAAGTAAAAAATTTCCCGACAACGCTCCCTTTATTGTGAACGTATATCAAGACTCAGCATGCACAGAGATAAAAGGGAAATATCATTTCACAAAAGGTACACTCAGTTATGACCCATCCACTCATGACTTTGATGCAGTTATAAAAAATGTTACTTCAACTGGTAACATTAGTGATTCCATCACCAATGTTTATGGAAGAATCATTGCCCTCGCCTCACCTGAGTCAAAAAGAGGTCGAACTCCGTTTGTTACTGAAATTCCTCAATTTAAATGTTCTTCTGGCAAATGTGCCACTCTTCCAGAACTGCCAACGGGGATAAACTATATTGTTTCCAAAGGCTACAATAGTTTCATCATAAATGAGGCAACAAGTTGCAGTAATATTACTTTCGGAAGTACATATATTAGGTCAGGATCTGGTCAGTGCGAAGAAATTTCAAGCACACAAAAAAGAATTTCAGTTGAAATTGAATACCAACAAACGACAAATACCGCAATTGAAATTGATCTCTTTAAAGTAGGAAATGGATCTTTTGTTAAAGGACTATTGAAGGAAAGAGATCTTCACGTCTATAGAGAAATTGCCAACACTCTCGGAGTTGAAACGAGAGCGAATGACATAAGAGAGTCAATTCAAGAGGGAGATCAAAAAGATCTTTCATACTTATCTAATGGTATGCTAACAGAAATAGCGGACCTCCTTTCCCCTTCAAAAATTGGTGGTATGCTTTGGGGAAATGTCTGTTCTACCTCAGCGCTAAATACACCCGTAACAAAAGAAATCTCTATCAAAGAAGATGGACAAGATAAAAAATTTAAAATTGTCCTCATGAATCCTCCATCAAGCTATGTGCCTTCTTATTTAAGCTATTCATCTAATCCATGGAATGAAACAACAACTCTGAATTATAATAGAAGAATCGTATTCAGCCATTTCGTGGGTCCCGTAGGGTATAAAACGGAAATGGTTTTAGACTTGGTTTGTGATGGAAGCGATGATCCCACATCAACGAGTATAAAAAAGATTGGAAGACTTGAAAGACAAAGTAGCGAATTTCATAGTTTGAATGAAATAAATATCCATAAATCGATTATGTACTGGAACACGAATACTGTTGGTAAAAATAGAATGGAGACCTATCACCTTGAAGAAAGAGGGTCCTTGGTAAATGGAGCATTTTCGGCCACGAATGTGAGAACTCATTTTATCCGATCAGAAGATGCTGGCAGTGACACCGCTTCAAAAGTTAAACTCACGAGTCTTGGCTATGAATATTGGAAGGACAGCAGCTCCAATTCAGGTGAGGAGAAACTTCAAAGTCATGACATTAATATTTCTGGAACAGATATAACTCTTTTCGATGGTGATTATATTCAAAAACAAGCTACCAACCAGGGAAGTATTTTTAATGATCAATACAAATTAAAAGAAAAGAATAAAATTCGGTTTAACCAAAAAAGTAATTTGGATCATGTAAAAATGGCAAATGGTAAGATGCTTTCAGTTGTAAAAGGATCAACCGGACTTATTGTAAAACACTTTAATGGCACAAACTACATTGAAACAAATATCTCAACAAATGCTGACCTATTTGATTTCGATCTAAGCTCTGATGGAACTGAAGCAGCGATTGTAACCTCAGGTGCAACTAGTAGCACCATTTATGGTTATTTTTATAATTCATCTAATAATTCCTGGAATACGACAAATCCGAGCACAACAACTCCAAGTACAATTCCCCCTTCCAAAATTACCGTTAGAGTTTTAAATAGCGGTGAAACTCAATTTGGGGCAATTGTGGATGGTGATCTTTATTCTGGAATTTCAGCTACAACTTCAATGACATCATTAAGCCAAATTGCTGGTGGATTAAATCAAAACATAACGACCAACATTACAAATTTCGATGTAATAAAAGATCATTCAAATTTTTGGATATTTTTTCATGAAAATCAGCAAGAAACAACTAATTCACCACAACCGACCATAATAAGTAACTATCACTATTTAAAATATTGCACGATTAGTTATGTTAATGGAAATTGCAACATAAGTTCTTTAAACCAAGCAGATTTAAATTATCAGCATATCGAAAATAATTTTTCACTTTATGCTTCTCCTGATGGAAAAAACATTACTCTTTCATATTATAAAACGTCCAACTACACTTATACAGAACATTTTAATAAATGGACAATTAGTGATAACGGTACAATTGCACCGACCAATGGAAACCAAAACGTAGATTTTATGACAGGACAAAGTGGTAATGCATACAAAATGACGATGAACTCAATCACTGATATGGGCCAGAACGAAGTAAACATTCTCATCCCATTTAAACAAGCCGCTGAACCTAACTTTAAAATGAATTATATGAGTTTAGATCCATTGCATTTGAAAAATAATATCTTCACAGCATCAACCACTTTTGAAAATATTGGACAGTAATAAAAGAGGCCGCATCCGCGGCCTCTCCCCGAAAAAAATATTTTAAAAATCTAGTTTCTGCTTAATGAGTAAAATGAGGGATTTTATCATTAAGGTGAGTTTCAGTTGTGGCCACATTGATGTGGAGTGCAAGTAAACCACCAACCGCCAGAAGTAAAAAGTTTTTCCAAAATATTTTCTGTTCCATCCTAGAACCTCCGAGTTCTTAGTTAATCGGAGTTTCACCTTTGAGTTGCCTTAAGACAAAACAAATTCAAGAAAATTTAAGAAAAACGAAGGCACCGATGTAAATCTTTATACTTATAATTCAGACTTATTTAATGAGGTTGAAATTTTATTTGAAAATTAATTCTTGAAAGAATGATCTATAATAAAGGGTCACCTTAGGTGACCCTTTTCACCGATTCGCCCTCAGAAACTTTTCATAATGATCAGACTTATTAAGGCCTGCCAATCTGATATTTTCCTTCGCACTAGAGATGAATTTGCACTTTCATCTCCTCGGTTGAATATAATATAACAGAAGCCACTCCAGACGAGGAGTGGCGATAATCTAAAACTTTTCTAAAGAGGGACTACTTTCGATCGAGGATTTGAAAACTAAAATCGAAGTCATTATCTGCGTTTTTTGGGAAATTCTGCTCAGAAACTTTCTTCCAATTCTTTAAAGAGAGCTGAGGAAAATAAACATCACCATTAATATCGGCCTTCACTTCCGTGAGATAAATCCGGTCAATTAAAGATAAAGCATATTTATAAATTTTCTCACCACCAATGATGAAGAGTTCTGTCTCTCCGTTCCTTTCAGCTTGTTTAATCGCTCTAAAGATTGAGTTAAACCAAAAAACGGA
>JACCEB011567584.1_pt1 | contig 24058 bp, 24 predicted proteins | sample 7454761 | NCBI WGS metagenome assembly JACCEB01 (sample SAMN15323454, study PRJNA562643) | freshwater metagenome | isolation source: river surface water | place: USA:Blue River Watershed | collected 2017-08-18
GTCGATGCGGATGTCCAGGTGCAGGCCGTGGTGGGCCAGCAGCACCGAGGAGGGTGCAGCAGCGTCACCCTGGAAGCCCACGAATTGTTTTTTGTCGGCCAGGCCAGTGGTGGCGCCACCCTTTAGCGTGACCACCAGCTTGCCGTCCTTGACCGCGTAGCCAGTGGAGTCGATATGCGAGCCCTTCTTCAGGGGGGCGGTGCGATCGAGCACATAGCGGGCGTACTCGATCACCTTGGCGCCGCGCACCGGGTTGTAGCCCTTGCCCTTCTCGGCGCCACCGGACTCGGCGATGACATCGGTGCCATAGAGCGCGTCGTACAGCGAACCCCAGCGCGCGTTGGCGGCGTTGAGCGCGTAGCGGGCGTTGAGGATAGGCACCACCAGCTGCGGGCCGGCCTGGGTTGCCAGCTCGGCGTCGACGTTGGCAGTGGTGGCCTTCACGCCCTTCGGCGGCTTGACGAGGTAGCCGGTCTTCTTGAGGAAGGCGCGGTAGGCCTTCATGTTCTTGATCGGGCCGGGATTGGCGGTGTGCCAGGCGTCCATCTCGGACTGGATGCGGTCCCGCTTGGCCAGCAGGGCAGCATTCTTGGGCGCCAGGTCGCGCACCAGGGCGTCAAAGCCCTTCCAGAAGGCGTTGCGGGCCACGCCAGTGCCGGGCAGCACCTGTTCGTCGATGAAGCGGGCGAGGGCGGCGTCCACCTGGAGGCCGTGGAGGGTGGTTCGAGCGGTCATGCGGGAGTCCTTGGATGTGGGAAGAAGGGGCCCGCCGGGGCGGGCTGTGGCCTGACTGTATTTGATACTCAAACACTCATTAAGGAATGAATCGGCAATTTATCTTTGATAAAAATGCACATAATCAAAGTGAAGATGACCTCTCTCCATGGACAAGTTCAAGCAGCTCGAATCCTTCGCCCTGGTGGCCACCCGCGGTAGCCTCACCGCGGCGGCCCGGGCCGAGGGCGTGGCCCCGGCCATCATGAGCCGGCGTATGGACGCGCTGGAGGCGCGCCTGGGCGTCAAGCTGCTGGTGCGCACCACCCGGCGCCTGGCCCTCACCCACGAGGGCAGCGCCTTTCTCGAGGATTGCCAGCGCCTGCTGGCCGACCTGGCCAATGCCGAGGCGGGGGTGAGCGCCGGCGGCCTGCAGGCCAGCGGCCACCTGCGGATCACCGCCCCGGCGGGCTTTGGTCGCCGGCATGTGGCGCCGCTGGTGCCGGACTTCCTGGCGCGGCATCCGGAGGTGACGCTCTCCCTCAACCTGAGCGACCGGGTGGTGGACCTGGCGGCCGAGGGCTTCGACTGCGGCGTTCGGGTGGGCGACCTGCCCGACTCCTCCCTGGTCAGCGTCCGTCTGGCCGACAACCGGCGCCTGTGTGTGGCCACGCCGGAGTACCTGCGACGTCACGGTATCCCCCTGCACCCGGGCGACCTGGTCCGTTTCGACTGCCTGACCCTCTCCAGCGAGGCCTCCCAGACGCGGGGCTGGGCCTTCACCGTGGATGGCCAGGTCGAGTACCTGCGCCCTGGCGGACGGGTGGACTGCTCGGACGGTCAGGTGCTGCATGACTGGTGCCTGCGCGGCTTGGGGCTGGCCTGGCGCAGCACCTGGGAGGTAGAGGCCGACATTGCCGCCGGCCGGCTGGTGGAGGTGCTGGGCAACTTCGCCGCCCCGCCCAATGGCATCCACGCCATGCTGCCTCAGCGCAAGCACCTTCCGCTGCGCCTGCGCCTGTGGATCGACCACCTGCGGCGGCATTTCGCCCATCCCGACTTCTCGTCCCGGGCCCTGGCCTGACCCGCCCGCAGCGCCCGCGCGACGCCGCCGCCGGAGCAGGACGGGTTTTCCCACCCCCGCCCGTAGAATCGCCCGATGCTTCTCGTCACCCAAGAATTGCTCGGCGCTCTGGCGTCCGAGTTGGAAAATCTTCAGCCCGGATCGGGCAGCAAAGCGGCTTTTGAATCGCCCAAGGCCGCTGCCCACGGCGACCTCGCCTGCACCGCCGCCATGCAACTGGCCAAGGCACTCAAGCGCAACCCCCGCGAGGTGGCGGAATCGCTCAAGACCGCCCTCTTGGCCACCCCGGCCTATGGCCGATGGGTCGACGCCCTCGAAATTGCCGGCCCGGGCTTCATCAACATCCGCCTCAAGCCCGCGGCCAAGCAGCAGGTGGTGGCCGAAGTGCTGGCCGCAGGTGCCTGCTTCGGACAGCAGGCCCCCAATGGCCGTCGGGTGCTGGTGGAGTTCGTCTCGGCCAACCCCACCGGCCCGTTACATGTGGGACACGGCCGCCAGGCCGCCCTGGGCGACGCGATCTGCAACCTCTACGCCAGCCAGGGCTGGAATGTGCACCGCGAGTTCTATTACAACGACGCCGGCGTGCAGATTGAGACGCTGGCCAACTCGACCCAGCTGCGCGCCAAGGGCGTCAAGCCCGGCGACGCCGGCTGGCCCGAGGCGGCCTACAACGGCGACTACATCGCCGACATCGCCGCCGACTTCCTGGCTGGCAAAACCGTGAAGGCCGACGACCGCGAATTCACCGGCTCCGGTGACGTGGCTGACCTGGACGGCATCCGCCAGTTCGCGGTCGCCTACCTGCGTCATGAGCAGGACCTGGACCTGCAGGCCTTCGAGGTGAAGTTCGACCAGTACTACCTGGAGTCCAGCCTCTACACCAGCGGCAAGGTGGCCGACGCGGTGGCCCGGTTGCAGGCCGCGGGCAAGACCTACGAGCAAGACGGCGCGCTGTGGCTCAAGTCCACCGACTACGGCGACGACAAGGACCGCGTGATGCGCAAGTCCGATGGTGGCTACACCTACTTCGTGCCCGACGTCGCCTACCACATCACCAAGTGGGAGCGGGGCTTCACCAAGGTGGTCAACATCCAGGGCACCGACCACCACGGCACGATTGCCCGGGTGCGTGCCGGCCTGCAGGCCGCGGGCGTGGGAATTCCCGTGGGCTACCCCGACTACGTGCTCCACACCATGGTGCGGGTGATGCGCGGCGGCCAGGAGGTGAAGATCTCCAAGCGCGCCGGCAGCTATGTGACGCTGCGCGACCTGATCGAGTGGACCAGCAAGGACGCGGTGCGCTTCTTCCTGCTCTCTCGCAAGCCCGACACCGAGTACGTATTCGACGTAGACCTGGCCCTGGCCCAGAACAACGACAACCCGGTTTACTACGTGCAGTACGCCCACGCGCGCATTTGCTCGGTGCTGGCGGCCTGGGGCGGTGATGTCGCAACGCTGAAAGACGTCGACCTGTCCCCGCTCGAGGGTGCCGCTGCCCAGTCCCTGATGCTGGTGCTGGCCCGTTACCCGGCCATGCTCACTGCGGCGGCCGAAGACTTTGCGCCGCATGACGTCTCGTTCTACCTGCGTGAACTGGCTGCGGCTTACCACAGCTATTACGACAGCGAGCGCATCCTGGTCGACGACCCAAAAGTCCGTGCGGCCCGGCTGGCGCTGGTCGCGGCCTGCGCCCAGGTATTGCACAATGGTTTGAAGATGCTGGGCGTGAGTGCTCCGCAGAAAATGTGAGAGGCAGCCAGATGAAATACGCGCCGAGGCCGGGGCCGAAGCACAAGCAGCGCGGTACCACCTTGCTGGGGCTGGTCATCGGCTTGGTGCTGGGCCTCGGTGTTGCGCTGGCGGTGGCGGTCTACGTCACCAAGGTGCCCATGCCCTTCACCAACAAGAACCAGGCCCGCACCGCCGAGCAAGACGCGGCCGAGTTGCGCAAGAACCAGAACTGGGACCCGAACGCGCTGCTTCAGGGCAAGCCCAAGGCTGCCGCCAGCGCGGCCAGCGCCGCTGGTGCTGTCCCAGCGCCGGAGTCCGTACCTGCCGCGCCGGCGTCCTCGCCTGCGCCTGCCCCTGCCCCGGTTCAGGGCCCCGCTGGGGCGTCTACAACCCCGGCCCAGGGCCTGACCCCGCCGCCGGGCTATCCCGCTGCGCCCAATCCACCCGCTGTCTTCACCCCCGGCGCGGCTGCGCCGCCAGCGGCCGTACCGGCTTCACGTGCCTCGGCCGTCGTCGTCACCTCTGACCCCTTCCAGTACTTTGTGCAGGCCGGCGCATTCCGCAGCCCACAAGAGGCCGAGGCCCAGCGTGCGAAACTTTCGCTGATGGGTCTGGAGGCGCGTGTCAGCGAGCGAGAGCAGGCCGGTCGCACCGTCTATCGCGTTCGCATCGGGCCCTTCGACCGCAAAGAGGACGCCGATCGCGGCAAGGCCAGGCTCGACGCCAGCGGTACGGAGTCCGCTCTGGTGCGGGTTCCCCGTTGACCGCCTGAGCCCTCACCGAGATCTCGCGGCTTAGCAACCGAGTCCTATCGCCCCACCGTTTCGCAGGAATTCGCCATGCAACGACGTGTCTTTCATGCCGGCCTTCTGGTGGGCGGCGCCCTGGCCCTCGCAGGCCCGCTGCGCGCCCAGCGCCCTCCCCAGGAGGGCCAAGATTTCCGGCGCCTGGCCAAGCCGGCGCCCGTCGATGCCCCGTCCGGCAAGATCGAGGTGGTCGAGTTCTTCTGGTACTCCTGCCCTCACTGCAACGCCTTCGAGCCGCTGCTGGAGGCCTGGTCGCGCCGGATGCCTCGGGACATGGTGTTGCGGCGCGTGCCGGTGGCCTTCAGGCCCGATTTCGAGCCGCAGCAACGCTTGTTCTTTGTGCTCGAGACCCTGGGTCGGCTCGACCTGCACATGAAGGTGTTTCAGGCGATCCACCAGGATCGCCAGCCCTTGGGCAGCGAAGAGGCCATCCTGGCCTGGGCCCAGACCCAGGGCTTGCCGCGCGCCAAGGTGCAGGCGGCTTACCAGTCCTTTGGCGTGACCACCCGCATTCGCCGGGCGCAGTTGCTGCAGGATGCCTATGAGGTCGAGGGCGTCCCGGCCCTGGGCGTGGCAGGTCGCTTTTATACAGACGGCGAGATGGCCGGCGACATGGCCCGGGCGGTCCAGGTCGCCGACAGCTTGGTGGCGCGAGTGCGCCAGGGCCGCTGAGCGCCCATCGGCGCAGGGACAACACCTGCGCCGCGCGTTTTTGCTGCCCTGCACCGCTGTCCGGTGGCTACAATCCCGGTAGAGTCTTTGAACAGCAAGATTCATGCCCTTATGACCCATCGCTTCCTGACGCTCCTCCTCGCCGCCATTGCTCTGGCCGCTGTCCCGTGGGCGCATGCCGAGAAGGCTGACCGCGACAAGCCGATGAACGTCGAGGCTGACGATCTGCGCCACGACGACCTCAAGCAGACCAGCGTCTTTACCGGCAAGGTGGTGGCCACCAAGGGCAGCATCGTGATCCGCGGCGCCCGCCTCGAGGTGCGCCAGGATCCCGAGGGTTTCCAGCACGGACTGATCACCGCTGAGCCCGGCAAGCGCGCTTTCTGGCGTCAAAAGCGGGAGGGGGCCGACGAGTACCTCGAGGGCGAGGCCGAGACCATCGACTACGACGGCAAGGGCGACCGGGTCAAGTTCATCGGCCGCGCCGAGATGCGTCGCTACCGCGGCACCACTCTGGCCGACGAGACCCAGGGCAGCCTCATCACCTACGAAAATACCACCGACGTCTTCACCGTGAACGGCGCTCCCCTGGGGCAACGTGCCCCGGGCGCGGTGCCGGGCGCGGGCGGCCGGGTCCGGGCGGTGCTGGCGCCCCGTGCCGCCTCCGGCGCGACCTCCGCTGCCACTGGGGCGGCGTCTGCTCCGGCGCCGCTGCGCGCCACTCCTAGCCTGGCCGGGGAGCGCAAGTGAGCGAGGCCGTCAAGGCCGACTCTGCTGCGGCTGCGCCGCCTCCCGCTGCCAGCCGCCTGGTCGCCAGCCACCTCGCCAAGAGTTACGGCAGCCGCAAGGTGGTGAAGGACGTGTCGCTGGTGGTCGCCAAGGGCGAAGTGGTGGGCTTGCTGGGGCCCAATGGCGCGGGCAAGACCACTTCGTTCTACATGATCGTGGGTCTGGTGCGGGCCGATGCGGGAGAGATCAGCATTGACGGCCAGGCGGTCGAGCGCATGCCGATGCATCGCCGCTCGCAGCTGGGCCTGTCCTACCTGCCGCAGGAGGCCTCGATCTTTCGCAAGCTCAACGTCGAGGACAACGTCCGCGCCGTGCTCGAGCTCCAGCGCGATGAGAGCGGCCGGCCGTTAAAGGCCGTCGCCATTGAGCAGCGCCTGACGTCCTTGCTGGAAGACCTTCGCGTCGAGCACTTGCGTGCCTCGCCGGCGGTGGCACTTTCAGGCGGCGAGCGCCGGCGGGTGGAAATCGCCCGGGCGCTGGCCACCAACCCGCGCTTCATCTTGCTCGACGAGCCCTTTGCCGGTATCGACCCGATCGCGGTGATCGAGATTCAGCGCATCATCGGCTTCCTCAAGTCGCGCGGCATCGGCGTGCTGATCACCGATCACAACGTGCGCGAGACCTTGGGCATTTGCGACCACGCCTACATCATCAGCGACGGCCATGTGCTCGCCCAGGGCACGCCGGATGAAATCGTCAACAACGCAGATGTGCGCCGGGTCTATCTCGGTGAGCATTTCCGGATGTAGGGGGCCTGGTGAAGCAGGGCCTCTCGCTGCGCGTCTCCCAGCACTTGGCGCTGACGCCTCAGTTGCAGCAGTCCATTCGCCTGCTGCAACTGTCTACCCTCGAGCTGGCCCAGGAAGTCGAGCAGATGCTTGGCGACAATCCCTTCCTCGAGGTCTCCGACGACCAGCCCCCGCGCGAGGAATTCGGCCTGGCCAGCGCCGACCAGCCGGTGGCTGAGGTGGTGGAGGCGGGCGAGGAATATGGCCTGGGCGCCGAAGTCCTTGCCGAGGCCGGAGAGCGCCTCGCGCAAGACAGCGCGCCCAGCACGCTGTCTGAATCGGCGTCGGAGTCCATGTCCGACTCAGCGGCCGAATCCGGCCCTAGCGACTGGGACGGTGACGGCAGCACCGAGGTCGTGCCCGACGACGGCGAGTGGGGCGGTGACGCGCCGGCGCGCAAGTCCTCGGGCTCAGAAGATGACGATGTCGACGCCACCGAGCTCGCGCGCGGCAACGAGACCTTGCAGGACCACCTGCACCGGCAGGCCCTGGGTCTGCGCCTGGCCCGTGAAGATGCGGCCGCGCTTCGTTTCCTGATCGAATCGCTGAACGAGGACGGCTACCTGGAAGACCCGCTGGAGGATTTGGCGGCCACGCTCGCGCCCGGCGACTTCGAGCAGCAGGAGGAACTGGTTCACCACTTCACCGTGGCACTGCGCCTGCTGCACCACCTGGAACCAGTGGGTGTGGGCGCGCGCACCCTGGCCGAGTGCCTCGCCCTGCAGCTGCAGGCGCTGGCCGAGGCGGCTGATGATGCCCAGGAGGCGCTGTGCATGGTGGCGCTGGCCGTGGTGCGCCAGCCGATGGAATTGCTCGCACGGCGCGACATCAAGCGCCTGGTGACAGCCACGGGCGAGGGCGAGGGCCAGATCAAGGCGGCCATCGGCCTGATCGGGCGGCTCGAGCCCAAGCCGGGCCGGCGCTTCGTCGATGTTGAGCGCAATGTGGTCGTGCCCGATGTGATCGTGACACGCACGATGCGCGGGGGCCAGGCCCGGCTGCGCGTGCAGCTCAATCCGGACGTGATGCCGCGCCTTCGGGTGCACGACATCTATGCGGGTGCGCTCAAGGGCCACAAGGGCGACGGCCAGCAGGCTTTACAGCAGCGGCTGCAGGAGGCGCGCTGGTTCATCAAGAACATCCAGCAGCGGTTTGACACCATCTTGCGCGTCTCCAACGCCATCGTGGAGCGGCAAAAAAACTTCTTTACCCATGGCGAGCTGGCGATGCGGCCCTTGGTGCTGCGAGAGATCGCCGACGAGTTGGGTCTTCACGAGTCCACCATCTCCCGGGTGACCACTGCCAAATACATGTCCACGCCCTACGGCACTTTTGAGCTGAAGTACTTCTTCGGCTCCGCCCTGGGCACCGAAAGCGGCGCCAACGCCTCCAGTACCGCGGTGCGCGCCCTGATTCGTCAGCTGGTGGCGGCCGAGAGCCCGAGCAAGCCGCTGTCGGACAGCCAGATCTCCGACATGCTCAAGGAGCAGGGCATCGAGTGCGCACGCCGCACCGTGGCCAAGTACCGCGAGGCCCTGCGCATTGCGCCGGCCAATCTTCGCAAGGCACTCTGACTCCCGGGTGCCGCTCTGCTTCGTTCTTGCTCCCTGATTCCCGCGCCGGGCAGTGTCCGCGCCTGACCTTATCCTTCTGACCCGATGAACGACCTCCAGCTTTTTCTTCCTTGCGCCGCCGGCGTTGAGGACCTGCTGGCCGACGAGGTGCACCGCCTCACCGGCCTGGCCGGCGAGGCGCTGCTGGTCGGCCGTGGCGGCGTGGTCGCCACCGCGTCCTGGCGCGAGGCCCTTCGCCTGAACCTCCACAGCCGTCTGGCGCAGCGCGTTCTGGTGCAGCTCTCGCACACGCCCTACCGCGGTGAGGAGGACCTGTACGAGGCGGCGTCTGCGGTGGCCTGGGAGATCTGGTTCACCCCGCGCCAGACCTTCAAGGTGGAAATCACCGCCCAGCACAGCCCGCTCAAGAGCCTGAACTTCGCCGCGCTGAAGGTGAAGGACGCGGTGGTCGACCGCTTCCGCGCCAAGTCCGGCGAGCGCCCCAGCGTCGAAACCCGCTGGCCCGATGCCCGCCTGTATGTGCATTTGACGTCCACGCACTGCACGCTTTACATCGACACCTCGGGCGAGCCACTTTTCAAGCGCGGCTGGCGCGAGGACAAAGGCGAGGCGCCGCTCAAGGAAACGCTGGCCGCCGCGATGATCGCCGCCAGCGGCTGGGATGCGAGCACGCCGCTTTATGACCCTTGCTGCGGTAGCGGCACCATCGCCATTGAGGCGGCGCAGGTGGCCTGCGGCATTGCGCCCGGCCTTCAGCGGCGCTTCGGCTTCGAAAAGCTCTTGCCTTACCAGCCCCATGTGTGGGCCTCGCTCAAGTCGGAGGCGCAGGCGATGCGGCGCGAGCCGGCAGTGCCCATCTTCGGCTCCGATGTGGCCTTCCGCATGGTCGACTTTGCCCAGCGCAATGCCGAGCGCGCTGGCGTGGCCCGCGCCCTGCAACTGCGAGGCGGCGACGCCTTGCAACGCATGCCCCCTTGCGCCGCCCCGGCGCTGATGCTGGTCAATCCGCCTTATGGCGAGCGCATCGAGGCCGCCGGCGTGGCCGGTCCGGGCCGCGGCGGGCGTGGCGGAAGGGAGCGGGCGCAGGACGAAAGCGGCCAGGACGCCGCCGGCGATTTTTTCGTGCGCCTGGCCGCGCACTGGAAAAAGAACTACCCCGGCTGGACCGCCTGGATGCTCACCCCCGACCTCAAGCTGCCCTCTCGCATGCGCCTCAAGGAGTCGCGTCGCGTGCCCATGTGGAACGGCCCGCTCGAGTGCCGGCTGTTTCGCTTCGACATGGTGGCCGGCTCAGCGCGGGTGCGCGAGGGGGCGGCGGGCGGCGAAGTTGGCGCCCCCATGGCTGGGTCCGCGCCGCAGGACAGGGCCTGAAGCATCGGCGATGAACGCAGTCCTCGACACCAACATCGTCCTCGACGCCTTCGTGTTCGCCGACGCGGCGGCTGTCCCCCTGCGCCAGGCGCTGGAGGGGGGTCAACTGCGCTGGTGGGCCACCCCGGCTATGCGCGAGGAACTGGAGCGGGTCCTGGGCTATCCGCAAATCGTGCCGCGCCTGGCCTTCTATGGCCTGGCGCCTGCCGACGTGCTGCAGGCCTTTGACCGCCATGCCACCCTCACTGAGGCGCCAGCCAAGGCGCCTCTGACCTGCAGCGACGCCGACGACCAGAAATTCATTGACCTGGCGGTAGCCCGCCAGGCCCTTCTGCTGTCCAAGGACCGCGCCGTCCTGTCCATGCGAAAGCGCCTCGCGCCCTGGTCCGTCCAGGTCCGGTCCGCTGTCCAACCCGAAGAACGCCACGAAGAACGCCATGCCCACGCCTGACACTGACTCCGACTCGGCCCCGGCCGCCGACCATGCCCCCCTGGGCCCCGACGACTTTGATGCCCAAGATGCGGTGCTCGACCAACTGCGCGAGACCGAGGCGGACACGCCTGACTGGGAGTTCTGCGAAGGCTTCCTCGCTGCACTCGTCTGCACCCGCCGCGAGGTGCCGCCGGATGAATACTGGCCGCCCTTGCTCGGCGCGGACTTCAAGCCCATGGCGTACATGGAGTTCGTTCTGCGCTGGAAGCGGCGCTGGCAGGAAGTGGCCGCCGCCCTCGATGCCGAGGTCGAGATGCTGGACGACGAGCGCGCCTATCAGCCCGCCGCCATTGACGTACGCGGGGGCCTCCTCTCGCTGCCCGAGGCCGAGCGCGGCGACGCCCCGCTGGCTGAACTGCCCTCGTTCGCCGAGACCTGGGCCCATGGCTTTTTGCATGCGGTGCAGACCTTCGCCGACGACTGGGCGCCCCCGCGTGACCGCGAGGCGGTCGAGATGCTCGACGACGCTCTGGCTGACATTGAGGACCTGACCCGTCCCGACAAGGACACGCCCATCCTGTCCATGCACAGCGAAGACGGCCCGCCCAGCGTGAGCCAGCGCCGTATTGACCAATATGGTTCAGCCCTGTGGGGCGTGTACGAGCTGCGCAAGCTCTGGAAAAGCATGGGCCCGCGCGTTGTGGCAGTGCGCAAGGCCGCAGAGCCGGGGCGTAACGACCCCTGCGCCTGCGGCTCAGGCAAGAAGTTCAAGAAGTGCTGCGGCGCGTGACCTGTATCCGGGTGAACTGTTCGCGCCACGATGACCACGATCCGTTTCGCCGCTAACCTGTCCCTGCTGTACCCGGATAGGCCCTTTCTCGATCGCTTCGAGGCGGCTGCTGCCGACGGCTTCGAAGCGGTGGAGTACTTCTTTCCGTACGTCCACCCCGCCGCCGAGATCAGCGCGCGGCTCCAGGCCCACGGCCTGCAGCAGGTCCTGTTCAACACGCCCCCGGGCGGCCTGGAGGCCTCGCGCTGTGATGAGGCCTGGCAGGCCGGCTCGCGTGGCACCGCCTGCGTGCCGGGCCGGGAGGCGGAGTTTCGCGCTGGCATCGAGGCGGCACTGCGCTACGCCGAGGCGTTGGACTGCCCGCGTATTCACGCCATGGTGGGCCTGCGCGCCCCGGACTGCAGCGCAGAGCAGGCCGACGCGGTGCTGCTGTCCAACCTGGGCTGGGCCGCGGGCCTGGCGGAAAGAGCGGGTCGCACGCTGCTCATTGAGCCAATCAATCCGATCAATGTGCCCGGCTTCCACCTGAACCGGCAGGACCACGCCCACACCCTGGTGCAGTCGGTAGGCTCCGCCGCCTTGAAAGTGCAGCTGGACCTGTTTCACTGCCAGCGGGTCGAGGGCAACTTGGTCAGCCAGCTGGCGCAGGCACTTCCCACCGGCCGGGTGGGGCACATCCAGATCGCAGACGCCCCTGACCGTCACGAGCCAGGCAGCGGCGCGATCGACTGGCCGCCGGTGTTCGCCCTGATCGAAAAGCTTTCCGCGCCTGGTGCCACGAACCGGTGGGAGGGTTGGGTCGGCTGCGAGTACCTGCCCGCCGACAGCTCGCCTGGCGGCACATCGCGGGGGCTGGAGTGGTTGCGGGCTCTGCGGTCGGCGGGCGCCTGAGCCCGGCGTCCTCAGTCTTCGTTCGCCTCGATTTTGGCAATCAAGCGCGCCAGCGCATGGCGCACGGTGGCCGTACGTACCGCGGCGCGGTCGCCCGCGAAGTGGCAGGTCTCGGAGGACAGCCGGCCGTCGACCATGAAGCCAAACCACACCGTCCCGACCGGCTTGGCGGCGCTGCCGCCCGTCGGCCCGGCGACGCCTGTCACCGCTACGGCCGCCCGCGCTCGCGAGTGCCGCACCGCCCCGTGTGCCATGGCGCGCGCCACCAGCTCGCTGACCGCGCCGTGTTCGGCGATTTGTTGGGCGTCAACCCCGAGCAGCTCGGTCTTGGCCTCGTTGGAATAGGTCACGAACCCGCGCTCGAACCATTCGCTGGAGCCGGCCAGATCGGTGCAGGCGGCGGCGATCCCCCCGCCGGTGCAGCTTTCGGCGGTGGCCATCATCCAGCCACGCGCGCGCAGCTGGTCGGCCAGCGCGGCCACCAGCGCCGGGGTGTCCACCGTGGTGGCGGAGTCAGGAGATGTCTGCGTCATAAGGCCCTCGCGACAGCGAACAGGAACAGGGTGCAGAAGGCGGCCACCAGGTCGTCCAGCAGGATGCCCAGGCCACCGCGCCAGCCAAAGCCGTGGAACAACCGGTCGGCCCAGCCCACCGGGCCTGGCTTGACCGCGTCGAAGAAGCGAAACAGCGCGAAGGCGGCCAACTGCGTGAGCCAGCCCGCCGGCGCCAGCAGCCACAGCACCGCCCAGAAGGCGACGATCTCGTCCCAGACGATGCACCCGGGATCGAGTAGCCCCAGGCGCTCGGCGGTGCGGGTGCAGGCCCACCACCCCAGCGGCAGGCTGGCGAGGATGATCCAGCCGATCGCCGCTTGCGAAAGCCACAACTGCATGACCAGGAAGCTGACCCAGGCCCACAGCGTGCCCACGGTACCGGGCGCCACCGGCGACAGGCCCGAACCCAGGCCCAGGGCGATTGCGTGGGCCGGGTGTGAGAGCAAAAAGCGGACATCGGGCCGTCGGGGCGCGGCCACGGAGTCGGTGGGAGTCATGGCGGGATGGTAAACGGCGCGTGCGGCAGGAAGTTGGCCGGCCCCGCCAGCGTGCCAGCGTGCCGGCGTACCGTCGTGGCCCCCACAGGCGGCACAGGCTTCAGGGGAGTCCGAGGCTGCCGAGCTTTCTGCGGTTTCTGAATCGCCTCAGGCGAAGTGGTCGAACGCGGCGACCGGTCGCACCACCGCCTGGCCAGCGGCGTCGACCAGCCGCAGGCCGGATGCCGCTTCTATCGTGCCAATGCAGGTCAGCGCGGTGCCGCTGGCGCGGCCTGCGGCCAGTACCGCGTCGTGGGCGGCGGCCGGGGCGGTGAAGGCCAGCTCGTAGTCGTCGCCCCCGGCCAGGGCGAAGTCCAGCCGGTCTTGCACGGACAGGGCCTGGGCCTGGGCGGGCAGGGCGGCCACCTGTTCGGCCCGCAGGGTGGCGCCCACGCCAGATGCGGCCAGGACATGGGCGAGGTCACCGACCAGACCGTCGCTCACATCGATCGCGGCGCTGGCCACGCCGCGCAGCGCCAGCCCCAGCGAGACGCGGGGAACCGGGCACTCCAGCCTTTCGCGCGCCGCCTCGAACACGGCTTGCGGTACCTGCCGCGTGCCTCGAAACACTTCCAACGCCAGCCGGGCGTCGCCCAAGGTGCCGCTGACCCAGACCTCGTCGCCTGGCTGCGCGCCGGAGCGCAGCAGGGCCTGGCCGGTGGGGACCTCGCCGAAGATGGTGATCGAAATGGCCAGCGGCCCGCGGGTGGTGTCGCCGCCCACGAGCTCGCAGCCATGCTGGTCAGCCAGTCCCAGCAGCCCCTCGGCGAACGGCGCAAGCCAGGCCTCGTCGGCCTGGGGCAGGGCCAAGCCGAGGGTGAAGGCCAGGGGCTTCGCACCGCAGGCGGCCAGGTCACTCAGGTTGACCGCCAGGCACTTGTGGCCCAGTCGGCGCGGGTCTACCGTGGAGAGGAAATGCCGGCCTTCGATGAGGAGGTCGGTGGAGACGGCCAGTTGCATGCCCGGTGCCGGCGCCAGCAGGGCGCAGTCGTCACCCACGCCCAGGGGGCTGCGGCGCACCGGCCGCTTGAAGTAGCGCGCAATCAGGTCGAATTCGCCCATGGCGTTCTGCCCGCGAGGCACCCGCCTCAGTGCAAGACCCGCCGGGTACCGTCGTCGAGCACGAACATCGGGATCTCGGTCTCGAAGCGCTCGCCGTCCTCGGCCACCGAAAAGTAACTGCCATGCATGGTGCCCGAGGGCGTGCGCAGCCGGCAACCGCTGGTGTACTGGAAAGATTCACCGGGCCGCAGCAGCGGCTGGTGACCCACCACGCCCAGCCCTTTGACCTCTTCGATCTGGCCCTGGGCGTCGGTGATGTGCCAGTGGCGGGAGATGAGCTGCGCGGGCACTTCGCCGGCATTGATGATGGTGATGGTGTAAGCGAAGCTGTAGACGCCCTCGTCGGGCGCCGATTGGTCCGGCAGGTATTCGGGCCGGACTTCTACGCGTAACTGATACTTGGCCATGCGGCGGATGTTACCTGCCAGCGGACGGCCCATGCCGATTGCAATTGCGCGGGGGCTCTGCGCGGGCGGCGGCTGGCCCGCAAAGCCGGGCGGGGGGCTGCGACGTTTGCGACAATCTCGGCATGAGCTCCACCTTCCGAATCGCCCCGTCCATCCTCTCTGCCGACTTCGCCCGCCTGGGCGAGGAAGTGCGTGATGTCATCGCCGCCGGCGCTGACTGGATCCACTTCGATGTGATGGACAACCACTACGTCCCCAACCTCACCTTCGGCCCCATGGTCTGCCAGGCGCTGAAATCCCATGCCAAGCGTGCCGACGGCACCCCGGTGCCGGTCGACGTGCATCTGATGGTGCAGCCGGTCGATGCCCTGGCCCAGCTCTTCGCCGATGCCGGGGCCGACTACATCAGCTTCCACCCCGACGCTTCAGGCCATGTCCACCGCAGCGTGCAGGCGATCAAGGCGCGTGGCTGCAAGGCGGGCCTGGTGTTTAACCCCGCGGCATCGCTGGACGTGCTTGATTGGACGATCGACGACATCGACCTGATCCTGATCATGTCGGTCAACCCGGGCTTTGGCGGCCAGAGCTTCATCGATTCGGCGCTGCGCAAGATCGAGCAGGCGCGCAAGCGCATCGACGCCAGCGGCCGCGACATCCGGCTGGAGGTCGACGGCGGCATCAAGGTTGACAACATCGCCCGTGTGGCGGCCGCCGGCGCCGACACCTTCGTCGCTGGCAGCGCCATCTTTGGCAAGCCCGATTACCGCGCCGTCATCGACGCAATGCGGTCAGCGTTGGCGGGCCAAGCCGGCTAAAGCGGCGGCATTCGGCTGCATGCGCCCAGCCTCGGCCCCACCAGGCCAAACAAGCAAAAACCAAAAAGACCAGACGGCGGCGGTCGGCGGGCTCCTACCGGGAACCGTCGGGGTGGATGACAGTCACCAACGACCGCTGGCTACGGTCACGCCCCTCGAGCTTTTCTAAGCTCTAGCCCTTCCCGTGATGCCAGTTGCATCGCCGGGCATGGCAAACACCAAGGGGTAAGGGCATGGCGTGGATAGCGGAGTGGCCCGAGTGGCTGGTCTGGTGCGCGGTCGGCGCGGCAGCGGCGTTTGGATTGGCAGCGGTGGCCCATGTGATTGAGTCCGCGATCGAGACGGGCCAGCCCTAGGCGCCCAAGGCGTCCTGCGCACCTTGCTGTCCCCACCCAGGTCCCTCCCGGGCCTTCCCCTTCCTTGCCCCCAAACGCCACCCGACACGCCCATCATGGTCCTTCCGCGCACCGAGCCCCCCCGCAAATCCAAGCCAAGCGACCCCGTCGCCGCGCAGCAGCGACACTTGGAAGCCTTTCACCTGCCCGTGGACGGACCCTTGACCACCCAGCAGGGCGTCGTCTTCTCCGACAACCACAACAGCCTGCGCGCTGGCCTTCGCGGCCCCACCCTGCTGGAAGACTTCATCCTGCGGGAAAAACTCGAGCACTTCGGTCAGGAGCGCATTGCCGAGCGTGTGATCCACGCCCGTGGCGCCGCCGCCCACGGCTGGTTCGAGTGCCATCGCTCGCTGTCGGCCTTCACCCGTGCCGACTTCCTGCAAGAGGCGGGAGGGCGAACGCCCGTCTTCGTGCGTTTCTCCAACCTCACCGGCGAGCGCGGATCGGCCGATACCGTGCGCGACCTGCGCGGCTTCGCGGTCCGCTTTTATACGAGAGAGGGAAACCTCGACTTGGTGGGCGCGAGCTTCCCCGTGTCTTTTGTCCAGGACGCGATGAAGTTCCCCGACTTCGTGCATGCGCTCAAGCCTGAGCCTCACCATGGCATGCCCCAGGCCAGCGCCGCACACGACACCTTCTGGGACTTCGCCTCGCTCACGCCTGAGAGCACGCACGCGCTCATGTGGCTGATGTCCGACCACGCCCTGCCCCGCAGCCTGCGCATGATGGGGGGCTTTGGCGTGCACAGCTTTCGCCTGGTCAACGCGCAGGGTGGCGCCCACTTCGCCAAGTTCCATTGGCGTCCCCGCTTGGGCCGGCATGCCCTGGTGGCCGATGAAGCCCAGCACATCGCCGGCGTCGACCCGGACTTTCTGCGCCGCGACCTGTGGGAGGCGATCGCCCGCGGCCAGCACCCGGAGTGGGAGCTGGGCCTGCAGTTGGTCGACGAGGGACGTGCTGACGAACTCGGCGTAGACCTGCTGGACCCGACCAAGCTGCTGCCCGAGGCGCTGGTACCGATACAGTGGGTGGGCAAGCTGGTGCTTCATCGCAACCCGGAAAACTTCTTCGCAGAGACCGAGCAGGTGGCCTTCAACCCCGGTCATCTGGTTCCCGGCATCGACTTCAGCCACGACCCCCTGCTGCAAGGGCGGCTGGCGGGCTACAGCAGCGCCCAGGCAGCCCGCCTGGGCGGGCCCAATCACCACCAGTTGCCGATCAACCGCCCCGTCTGTCCTGTCCATCATTTCCAGCGCGATGGTGCGCATTGCCTGGGCATCGCCCGCGGCCCTGTCAACTACGAGCCCAACTCCCTGGCCCAGGGCGGCGAGTTCCGTGCCGATGGCGGGGAGCAGGGCTTCCAGTCACTACCGGGGCCGGTGGCCCCGCCCAAATTGCGCAAACGCCCGCCTGCTTTCGACGACCACTTCAGCCAGGCCACCCTGTTCTGGAACAGCCAGTCGAGCGCGGAGCGTGATCATCTGGTTTCGGCCTTCGTGCAGGCGCTGGCGCGGGTCGAGTCCGCCGCCATCCGCCAGCGCGCAGTCGACAACCTGGCGCATGTGGACGCCCGCCTGGCCCGCAAGGTGGCCGACCCGCTGGGACTGCCGCCGCCGGACCCGCGCGCCGCAGCGGGCCGGGCGGGTTTTCGTCATCCCCCGTCCCAGCCATTCAGCGCGACTCTGGACCGCTGCGCCGCGCTCTCGCTGGAGTCGCCGACGGCGGGAATCGCCAGCCGGCGGGTGGCCATCCTGGTCGCCCCAGGGGTGGAGGTCGGTGCGATGAAAGTGTTGCAACAGGCGCTGCATGACCACGGCGCGCAGACCCGGGTGCTGGCCAGCCACCTGGGGGTCGTCGCGACCTCCTCGGGCCAGCAGTTGCTGGTTGACCAGACCTTCTGCGGCGCGCCTTCGGCGCTATTCGATGCGGTCATGGTTCCCGCCGGCGCTGCCAGTGCCGACAGTCTCTCCCGGCAGGGCGATGCGGCGCTTTACCTGCTGGAGGCCTACCGGCACGGCAAGTCCCTTTGCCTGATCGGGGAAGGTGCCCGCCTGTTGCACCTCGCTGTGCCGGAGGGCGAAGCGATACCCGGCGTCGTGCGGGGACGCAACGATCCGGCCGATCGCCTGCCCATGGTGCAGGCCTTCATTCAAGCGATCGCCCGTCATCGGCACTGGGGTCGCCCCAGTGCCGACGCAGCGCCAGCCTGAGTCGGCCTTGGGCAGAGCGCCCCGCGCCTGTCCTACGACGGCCAGCTTCGTCAGCCGACGGCCTGGCGGACCGTCCCGGCTCCCAATCCAGCCCGTGGCCGGCATCGGGTCGGTCGCTGATGGCAATTGCAGCAGGAGACCGGAGCATGGCAAGTAGCAACCAGGAAAAGCAGGTACCGCAGGGTGATCAGGGTCAGGCAGGCAAGGAAGCTAGCGGCTCCCTCCGCGGCTTTGCCTCCATGGACCCGCAGCGACAACGCGAGATTGCCAGCCAGGGCGGCAAGGCCGCCCATGAGAGCGGTCACGCGCACGAATTCACTTCGGAAGAGGCGCGTGAGGCCGGCAGCAAGGGCGGTAAGGCCGCCCACGAGAAAGGCACCGCGCACGAGTTCACTTCCGAAGAGGCGCGCGAGGCCGGCCGCAAGGGCGGCAAGGCCGCCCACGCCAAGGGCACCGCGCACGAGTTCACCCCTGAAGAGGCGCGTGAAGCGGGTCGCAAGGGCGGCGAAGCCCAGGCCAGTCCGCTGCGCGGGGCGGAAACTGCCGGCGTACCGCCCGGCGATGTCCGGCACTGAGGGGAGCGCCCAGGCGCACCGCACACCCTGCGCCGCTCCCGGGGCTTCGGCGCTCAAGGCGCTTCACTTTGGACCCCAGGCCCTGCCCTGATTTGATCTTGGCAGGGGCCGGCAGGCCTCGTCTGGCCTCGGCCTTTGCTACACTGGGCCGCATGTTCATCCACCGCAACTTGATCACAGGTCAATCCGACCGGGGAGCCTGGCCCTGGCGTCGGCCAGCATCGTTGCGCGCCTGATCGCACGGGGTGCCCCCGTGCACCCCTGGGCCTGATGAACGCCGAATACGTCCGACTGGACATTCGATGCCCGTCGCATCTGCCCCCCGATCGAATTCCCAGCCGGCCCCTCGCGCCGGCGTGACCCATCCGGCCCTTCGCGCCGGCGAGAGCGAGTGGAGGCTCATCCCGTGATCACCGAACTTGAATTCAAGAGCCTGGCCCAGGCCGGCTACAACCGCATTCCCCTTATTGCAGAGGCCTTTGCGGACCTCGAAACCCCGCTGTCTCTCTACCTCAAGCTGGCCCACGCCAAGGGCGACGGTCGCTTGTCCTTCCTGCTGGAGTCCGTGGTGGGCGGTGAGCGCTTCGGCCGCTACAGCTTCATCGGCCTGCCGGCGCGCACCTTTTTACGTGCCAGCGGTTTTGGCAGCGAAGCCCGTACCGAGGTCGTCTGTGACGGCCAGGTGGTCGAGACGGCGCCCGGCAACCCTCTGGACTTCATCGAGTCCTACCAGAAGCGTTTCAAGGTGGCCTTGCGCCCCGGCCTGCCGCGCTTTTGCGGCGGCCTCGCCGGCTACTTTGGCTATGACACGGTCAGGCACATCGAGAAAAAGCTGGAGAAGTCCTGCCCGCCCGACACCCTGGGCTGCCCCGACATCCTGCTGCTGCAGTGTGAGGAACTGGCGGTCATCGATAACCTCTCGGGCAAGCTTTACCTCATCGTCTACGCCGACCCGGCCCAGGGAGAGGCCTATGGCAATTCCAAGAAGCGCCTGCGCGAGCTGAAAGACCTCCTCAAGTACTCGGTCAGCGCGCCCGCGGTGCGTCAGAGCCAAACCTACCCGGCGGAACGCGAATTCGCCAAGGCCGATTACCTCCGGGCGGTGGAGCGGGCCAAGGACCTCATCGCCGCCGGTGATTTCATGCAGGTGCAGGTGGGCCAGCGGATCAAGAAGCGCTACACCGAGTCGCCTCTGTCGCTTTACCGGGCGCTACGCTCGCTCAACCCCAGCCCCTACATGTACTACTACAACCTCTCCGGCTACGACGGCCGGGGCGGTGACTTCCATGTGGTGGGTGCCAGCCCCGAAATCCTGGTGCGCCAGGAGGGCACCCCCGAGGGGCAGAAGATCACCATCCGGCCACTCGCCGGCACACGCCCGCGCGGCACGAGTCCCGAGTCGGACAAGGCCACCGAGGCCGAACTCCTGGCCGACCCCAAGGAGCGTGCCGAGCACGTGATGCTGATCGACTTGGCGCGCAATGACATCGGCCGCATCGCCAAGACTGGCAGCGTCAAGGTGACCGAGGCCTTTGTCGTCGAGCGCTACAGCCATGTGATGCATATCGTGAGCAATGTGGAAGGCCTCCTTCATGAGGGCATGAGCAACATGGACGTGCTTCGCGCCACCTTTCCGGCCGGCACCCTCACGGGCGCCCCCAAGGTGCACGCGATGGAGCTGATCGACCAGCTCGAGCCGAACAAGCGGGGCCTGTACGGCGGCGCCTGCGGATACCTTAGCTACGCCGGCGACATGGATGTGGCCATTGCCATTCGCACCGGCATCGTCAAGGACCAGATGCTTTATGTGCAAGCCGCCGCCGGCGTGGTGGCTGACTCGGTGCCCGAGATGGAATGGAGGGAGACCGAGGCCAAGGCCCGTGCCCTGCTGCGCGCCAGCGAACTGGTGGAAGAGGGGCTGGAGTGATGAGCGCCTTGCATGACATGACAAGCGTGGGGGCCCTATGACCAAATTGCTGATGGTCGACAACTACGACTCCTTCACCTACAACCTGGTCCAGTACTTCGGCGAATTGGGCGCGCAGGTAGAGGTGTTCCGCAACGATGAGATTTCGCTGGAGGGCATTGCCGAACGCAAGCCCGACCGCCTGGTGATCTCCCCCGGCCCCTGTTCCCCGGCCGAAGCTGGCATCTCGGTGGCGGCCATCCGTCACTTTGCCGGCAAGCTGCCGATCCTGGGCGTGTGTCTGGGCCACCAGAGCATCGGCGCCGCCTTTGGCGGGAGAATCATCCGCGCGCAGGAGCTGATGCACGGCAAGACCAGCGTCATCACCACCACGCAGCAAGGCGTGTTCGCAGGCCTGCCCGCACAGTTCACCGTCAACCGCTACCACTCGCTTGCGATCGAGCGTGAGAGCTGCCCCAAAGAGCTGGAAGTCACGGCATGGACCGAGGACGGCGAGATCATGGGCGTGCGTCATCGTGAGCTGGCTATCGAAGGCGTGCAGTTCCACCCCGAGTCCATACTCACCGAGCACGGGCACGCGATGCTGAAGAACTTTCTGGCGCCGCGCTGATCGGCGCGCTGCACCCCCGCCCGACACCGCAGGAGATACCCATGCCCATCACTCCCCAGGAAGCGCTGCAACGCACTATCGAGCACCGCGAGATCTTCCATGACGAAATGCTGCACTTGATGCGCCTCATCATGGGCGGCGAGATCTCGCCGGTCATGTCGGCGGCGTTGCTCACCGGATTGCGGGTCAAAAAAGAAACCATCGGCGAAATCACTGCGGCCGCTCAGGTGATGCGCGAGTTCTCTACCAAAGTGCAGGTGGCCGACAAGACCCACCTCGTCGATATTGTTGGCACCGGCGGTGATGGCGCGCACAGCTTCAACATTTCCACCTGCTCGATGTTCGTTGCCGCTGCCGCAGGCGCCAAGGTCAGCAAGCACGGCAATCGAAGTGTGAGCAGCAAGTCCGGCAGCGCCGATGTGCTCGAAGCCCTGGGTGTGAACCTGAGCTTGCCGCCGGCGGCTATCGCTCGCTGCATCGAGGAGGTGGGCATCGGCTTCATGTTCGCGCCCAATCACCACCCGGCAATGAAGAACGTGGCACCGGTTCGCAAGGAACTGGGGGTTCGCACGATCTTCAACATCCTAGGGCCTCTGACCAACCCCGCCGATGCGCCCAACATTCTCATGGGGGTGTTTCATTCCGATCTGGTTGGAATTCAGGTGCGTGCGCTGCAGCGATTGGGCGCCGAGCATGCGGTTGTCGTTTACGGCCGTGACGGCCTTGACGAGGTCAGCTTGGGCGCGGCTACCCTGGTCGGGGAACTCAAGGACGGCCAGGTCACCGAGTACGAGATACACCCTGAGGACTTCGGCTTGGCGATGGCCAGTGGCCGCACCCTTCGGGTCGAAACCCCCGAGGAGTCGCGCCAGATGCTGCTGGGCGTGCTCGACGACCAGCCTGGGCCGGCGCGCGACATCGTGATCCTCAACGCCGGCGTCGCCCTGTACGTGGCCAATGTGGTGGCCTCCATGGGCGCGGGCGTCGAGCGGGCCCGCGCCGCGCTATCTTCCGGCGCGGCCCGCAAGAAGCTGGACCAGTTCGTGTCCGCCACCACCGCACTGAAAGGCTGAGTCCATGTCGGACATCCTGAACAAGATCGTCGCGGTCAAGCATGAAGAAATCTCCGCCTCGAAAAGGAAGGTATCCCTCGAGGCCATGCGCGCCGACGCCGAAAGCCGCGTGCTCACGCGCGACTTTGAGGGCGCGCTGCGGGCCAAAATCGCGGCCGGCCGGGCCGCCGTCATCGCCGAGGTCAAGAAGGCCAGTCCCAGCAAGGGCGTGCTGCGCGAAGACTTCATTCCTGCGGACATTGCCCAGAGCTATGCCGAGCATGGCGCGGCCTGCCTCTCGGTGCTGACCGACCGCCAGTTCTTCCAGGGGCAGGCGGATTACCTCAAGCAGGCGCGCGCCTCCTGCGACCTGCCGGTGCTGCGCAAGGACTTCATGGTCGACCCCTACCAGGTCTACGAGGCCCGGGCCATGGGCGCCGACTGCATCCTGCTCATCGCCGCCTGCCTTGATGATGCCCAAATGGCCGACTTGGAGGCGATCGCCCGAAGCCTGGACATGGCGGTGCTGGTCGAGGTGCACGACGGCGCCGAACTCGATCGCGCGCTTCGTCTCAAGACCCCGCTGGTGGGCATCAACAACCGGAACCTGCGCAGCTTTGAGGTGTCGCTCGCGACCACCTTGGACCTGCTGCCCCGCGTGCCGGCTGACCGCCTGCTGGTGACCGAGTCGGGAATCCTGGGCGCAGCCGACGTCCAGACCCTGCGCGCTGCCGGCGTCAACGCCTTCCTGGTCGGCGAGGCCTTCATGCGCGCGCCCGACCCGGGAGCGGCGCTGGCCAGCCTCTTTGGCGGATGACCCTGCCCCTGTTTCCCGATGCGCCTGCCGGCGGCAGTCCAGGCCACGGGGCCTCTGTTTCTGCCGCCGCTGACCCGGGCCTCGAGGGCAGCCCCAGCCCGGCGGCCCGCTTGCAGGCCTGGGACCCTGGCCACTGGCCGGTCGCCCCGGATTGGCGATCCACTGTCGACGCCTTCCTGGCCAGCCCCGCGGGGCAGGCCCTGGGCGGCTTCGTGGATGCCCGTCTCGAAGCCGGCGCCGTCGTCTTTCCGCCTCAGCCCTTTCGTGCGCTGGCGCTCACACCCCTGGCGTCTGTGCGCGCCGTTGTCCTCGGACAGGATCCGTACCACGGCGCCGGCCAGGCCGAGGGCCTTGCGTTCTCCGTCGCGCCGGGCGTGCGCGTGCCTCCATCGCTTCGTAACATTTTCAAGGAGCGGGACGAGCAGCCGCCGAACGGCTCTCTGGTCGATTGGGCCCGGCGGGGCGTTCTCCTCCTGAACACCAGCTTGACCGTGGAGGAGGGCCAGCCAGCCAGCCATGCCCGCCGCGGCTGGGAGCCCTTGACCGACGCCCTCATCGAGCGGGTCGCGGCCACCGCCAGTCCTTGCGTCTACTTCCTTTGGGGGGCCCACGCCCAGGCCAAGGCAAGCCTCATCGAGCGCACCGCCGGGGCCCATGGCCGCCAGGCCCTGGTTATCCAAACCAACCACCCTTCGCCCTTGTCGGCCAGCCGCGGGCCGACTCCCTTCATCGGCAGCGGACAGTTCGTCCGGGCTCGCCAGTGGCTCGCTGAACGAGGCGTGTCCGGCGTGGTCTGACTGCCCTGGCGGGGCGGGGAATTGGCTAAAATTACGGCTCGGCTAGGGCGTCAGCCCCGCGAAACCGTGCTATATTCCGAGATTCGCCGGAGGGGTGCCCGAGTGGCTAAAGGGGGCAGACTGTAAATCTGTTGGCTTACGCCTACGCTGGTTCGAATCCAGCCTCCTCCACCACCTTCCAGAAATGGAGTACCCAAATTGGGCTGCGGTGGTTCGGCGATGTGTCAGATCGAAAAGTCGGTAAGACCGGCTGGTAGCGCTAGGAAGCCTGCCGAGGGCGGTTGAGCTTGCCCCGATGCGGGAGTAGTTCAATGGTAGAACCTTAGCCTTCCAAGCTAATGACGCGGGTTCGATTCCCGTCTCCCGCTCCAGCGGTCGGTCGGCGGTATCGGTTGACGCGGTGGGTTGACAAATTGGGTTGACAGGGTGTGTCGACGGAATGTGTCAGTGGTGCGGGCAGTGCCCGCGCGGCGGATTGAAGAATTCGCCCTTGTGGCTCAGTGGTAGAGCACTCCCTTGGTAAGGGAGAGGTCGCGGGTCCGATTCCCGCCAAGGGCACCAAGTTTGTTGTGATCGTCTAGTTACTTTTTCGAGGGGCGAAAGAAATGGCAAAAGGAAAATTCGAGCGGACCAAGCCGCACGTGAACGTGGGCAC
>JACCEB010279787.1_pt1 | contig 24021 bp, 12 predicted proteins | sample 7454761 | NCBI WGS metagenome assembly JACCEB01 (sample SAMN15323454, study PRJNA562643) | freshwater metagenome | isolation source: river surface water | place: USA:Blue River Watershed | collected 2017-08-18
CGATGGAAAAGCAGGAAGACGAACCAGAGAAGAATATTGATATAGGCGTTGAAGAAGATGAAGATGATGATGAAGAAAAACCCAAGAATGCGCTTGATTTACTTTACGGCGATGATTTTGAAGAATTCGAAGAATTTGATGACATGGAGGGAGGAAAGGGAGAAGATGAAGATGATGACAAGAATGAATATGTGGCTTCCTCTGGAGAAGCGAGTGAATATGAATCAGAAGAAGGTGAAGATTTATTCAACGAGGTAAAAAACATTGATGGAAAATCTTTGACGAATCCAAATCCTTTCTTTGCCAAGATGCGAAAATTGGACTCAGTTTTGTTCTTGACAAAAGACCAGGGCAAAAAATTCAAGAGATATTCCAGAACATGTCCATCAAACGCTAGAAGACAGCCAGTGATTTTGACCAAGGAAGAACTAGACAAAATAAATGAAGAGCAACCTGGTTTCTTGAAAAAAGAAGATGTAATTAGTTATGGGTCAGATAAGAACAAACAGTTTTACTATACTTGTCCGCGATATTGGTGTATGAAAACAAATCGTCCAATCAATCCGGCTGAAATTGTTGAAACGATTGGACCAGATGGAGAGAAGGTGAAATCTCACCCTACTTGTGGAAATGTGATTCCACGAAACAAAGGTGAAATACCACCCGGTGCTTACATATACGAATTTTTTGACCCGTCAGAGCACGGAACTCAAGACAAATATATACAGCATTACCCCGGTTTTGTGAAAGATGGAAAACATCCTGACGGGTTATGTATTCCATGTTGTTTCAAAAAATGGAATGGTCCTGCTCAACTGAAAAGAAAGAAACAATGTGAGGCAAGTTCTCTTTTGAGAGAAGAAACCACGAGAGAAAATCAGGTAGAAGACCAAAAAGAAAAGAAACCAGTCGCTTCACCAATTGAGAGAAAGACCACTGATAAGACGGACTATGTTGTCGGACCAGAAAAATTTCCATTAGAGGAAGGAAGATGGGGGTACTTGCCAGGAGCATTGGAGATTTTCTTGAAAAACATTAACGCAAATTGTCAAATTAGTAAAAATAACCAAAACATAAAACCGTTTCATACATGTTTACTTCGACACGGAGTAGAGACGGATGAAAATCAATCATTCATAGCGTGCATTGCCGACACTAGATATTTTGGGAAGGCCGAAAAAATCCCGAGTGTTAGAGAAATGAAGGAAATTATTCTTTCCGCGGTTGACATTGACCAATACATTACTTATCAAAACGGAAACTTGTTCGCAAATTTTTCTACTGATAAACAACATGATACTTCCAAGTATGAGAATTCAAAAATATTCAAAAAACTCAACACTAAAGAAGCGACGGCTGAAACACGCGCTTTCTTGAATAAATTAGTGGGGTCATTTGAAAATTTTTGCGATTTCTTGAGAGATGACTCAGTGTTGATTGATTACACGTACTTGTGGGACATAATTTGCAGACCAAACCCAAAATTATTTGTGCAAGGGGTAAACCTAGTAATCATGGAATTAGTCAACAATGATATTACCAACAACATTGAAATTATTTGTCCAAGCAACCATTATTCGAATGAAATTTACGACCCAAGAAAACAAACCTTACTATTGTTCAAAAGCGACAATTATTTTGAGCCAATTTATTCCTACAGAAATGAAGAGACGCATACAAAGGTAAGCACTGCGTTCAGTGAATTTGACCGAACATTGTCTCCCGAGTTGAGAGAACTCTTTCAAAAAATAATTAAACCAATTCTTCGCAATACATGTTTACCTTTATCAAGCATGCCGAATGAATACAAATTTGCGCGACCTATCATGCTACAAAACCTAATTGAAATACTAAACGCAAATGATTACAAAATTATCTCTCAACTGATTAATTTACAAAGCAAAGTCATTGGTTTAGTAGTATCTAAAAACGAAACGCGTGGTTTTATACCTTGTTATCCATCAGCTCTCGACAACAGCTATGACTCCGTTTTTATGATGGATGATTTTGAAAAATTCTTCACCACCTACAGGGATACCGTGAAAATATTGACTACTTTACATCAAGAAAGTAAAGGGGTTGTTCCATGTAGACCTGCATTTAAAGTAGTAGAAGACGAGGTAGTTGTTGGACTACTTACAGATTCTAACCAATTCATACAAATCACCGACCCTACCCCTGTTACAGAAATAAATGACGATATTAAGACACTTACTGGTGAGAATTATTTAGTCGCGGATAATAAAACGCTCATTTCACAAGAAGTCGATGTGGAAAGAGTTGATTATATTCAAAAGATAAAACTAGAGACAAATTTTTTCAACATTTTCAGAAATACAATACGAATATTGTTGAACAACTATGAAAATCGTTCATTGAGAGAAAAAATAGAGAAAGAAACTAATTTAAACTATGAATTGTATACGGATAAGCTTTCCAATATTACTCGGTATTTGAGGGATTTAGTGGACAACAATGATGCTATTGTTTTTGTAGATGACTATGACTATAAAAAAGTCAAGGAAATTTCAACTTGTATGGTTCTCCCAAAAGACAAATGTGAGGATTCCAGTAAAAAACCATTGTGTTTCTACAATGATGCGAACCATTGCCAATTAGTGTTGCCAAAAAAGAATTTAATCAGTGGTTCAAACAATGAACTTTTTTACTTTTCTAAAATGGCGGATGAGTTGATTCGATACAGTAGAATCAAGACATTTATATTCAAACCGTATGTTTATTTATCGTTTGGAAATGTAGATTACAACTTGAGAAACAACGAAATTATTCTGCTTCAATCACTTTTGACCCAAGAATACTTTGACAATTTAGTTCCAGCGATAATGAATCAGTATGTTCGAAACAACACACGCGATGAAGCCGAACCGTTGAAATCTCAAGTCTACGATAACATTGTAAAAATTAGCGAAGGAACCGTTGATGAAACATTATGTTCTGAAAGCAAACATCCAATCTCTTCGTCTCTGTGGAAAGGGTGTTTCCCCAACAATTATGTAGAAGTCGCCTACGAAGGTTCGGATTCATGTGGATTCACAATGCTTTCCAACATTATTGAAAAGAAAATCCAGAAAACATTGTCGGTGAATGAGTTGAGAGTTGAATTGTATCGAGAATATCTAAAGTATTTGGACAAGTATCATGGTCAAATCATAGATATTTTGATAATGGAAGGGAAAAGAACCCTCGGGAATCAAGTAAAGTCCAACTCTATTACATTTCAAAATATGATATTTACAGAGAACTACTATATTACAAACTTAGATGTATGGATTTTGATGAAGAAGTACAAGATACCATCCGTATTGATTTCAAGTAAAGAAATTATGCAAACAAACTACACGAGTAGCGCATTTGTGTTATTTCATGGCGAAGAACCCAATGAGGCCATGTGTTTTATCTTTACAACCACCAATCGTTTCAAGATTGTTGTACCAAAATACAAGTTAATTATGAATAATAATGGTGAAATTTTTAATGTTCCGAGTCCGTCTTGTCAAGAAAAAATAATCACCGCCATAGAGAAATCCGTTGACTTGGAAGAATATTTCTCCAGTTTTTCAGCGGTCGAGTTAAACAAACTCAAGAAGAAGGTAAAAGATGACGATTCAAAACCAAAACCAATTCCAAAAAAGAAGAAATTAGTCTTGAAACAAGATGACGCAGATGTTGTGGCTCCTGAAAAACCGGAAGTAGCGGAAGTAGTTGAATTGAAAGAAAAACAGCAAAAAACAGTTGTTTTGAAAAATAAAACGCGAAAGTTGAAACCAAAATTAAAAATCGTTGAGTCTACCCCGTAGAGTCGGTGTCACTGTCTTCTCCTTCACCTTCTCCTTCACCTTCTTCTCCTTCTTCGCCTTCTTCTTCATGTTCTTCCTGACTCAAGGGTTGCCTTTCAATATAATACATTAATCCTCTATTATCCTCGTTTTCTAAACTTAAAATTCCTTTGAACATCATATCGTCTTCTTCTGTAGGCAAATTATATTCCATTTTACTTTCATCATATTTTTTATTAAATTCAATGTGTCTCATGTTGTATGATACAACCCTTTTCTGGGTCAAAAAGTCTCGAGACGTTTCTTTTCTTCCAAATTGTGGATTAAATTTTACAAAAAGTCTTAACTTTTTGTATAACAACCTTTCAGCGGACGTTCTTTTAATGGTTCCTTCAATATAATACATGCTAGTATAATGCAAATGTAAATAAGGCCTCATGATTGAAACCAATGTGTTTCTTGGAAAATCCTTGTGTATATTCAAAAAACGAGTATATGAGATACAGTTAGTCCTCAACATGTGTATAATATCACGATACAATACATGTTCACTGAAGTTGTTTACACAATTACGAATATTCATTTCTCTCAGGAGAGTTTCATATTCTACTTCAAATAACTCCAAGTTCATATTTGTTTGGAATAATCCTTCCAATAAACGAGGCATCATGATATTTCTAGTTTTTATAAAAAAATAAATGTTATACATATCAGCGACAGTGAATTCTATATTGTTGTATGGATTTTTCGAAACATGGGGTTCCACGAAAAAATCCACGGAATTTGTCAAACTAGCATTCATTATATTAATCAAATCACTAATGACAAAATGATACTTGAACCCGTTTTGTAAAAGGGTAAATACATTGAATTTACCGGGGTCTATATCGTTCATATACAAATCTGTCGTTATTTGAACAGGAGCTCTCTTGAATTTCCAAGAGTGAGCAAATCTGGAAAGTGCGTTATAGTGTTTTTGTGTTTTGTAAATATATTCCAAAATTTGTTCCCTGTGAATATCTGTAATAAATATGTTTGTCAACATATCATCTATTTCTTTGAACTTGTCCTTGATGAAATCCGTAGTTGAACTTTTTAATTTTCGAATAAATGTGGACAAGAAAAGAAATATAACAGAGTCCAACTCGGGTTCAACACTTTTCATATTGTAAAAACATGTCCAGAAGTTGCTATTGGACAAGTCTGATATAGGTATAACAAATTCTTGAAACCCCGTCAGGTGTTGCAACAATAATAAATAGGTATTCATTTGCTATTATATAGTAACAAATATTTAAGTTGAAATAAAAAATACGAATTCGCTCCATAGTCAAGGCATATGTTTATAGAGTACAATTATCGTATCCTAGAAGTAACAATATTCAGGTTCTGGCCAAATTTTCATAATCTACTTTGAAGAATATTGTTCCAGTGGTGCATACGAAGTACAGCTTCATTGTGAAGAATGTTGGCTTGCATTTTTGAATATTCTGTCACAAACAACTCATCGTCCAAGTGTTTCAAAACTCGAGTATTGAATAATTCGTATGCATTTTCATATGCTGAAAAAATATCAGTTTCCTTTCCTTTTTTCATGTGGTAAATCATACATCTATCGAAATCATATGCCGACAGTAAGTCTGCCTCTCGGACAATATGATAAGCAAGTTGTTTCTCTGGAGTTGCCATTTCCGGAAATCCATTGACCTTCACTTTCGAATAAGACATCGTAGTTATTATTTTCTTGATGGACTCGATCTCTTGCGATTTGAGGTCCTCTTTCAAAAAACCTTCGATTTGTTGAACTCCTTCATCTTCATTCATATATTTCTTGTCGCACATATCATGTAATACAGCCGAAACATAAATACTCCTTTTTTCATTCATAAGCGAAGGTGTCATAAAAATTTCGCTCTTGTAAATATTGTTTGCAAAATTCAAAACATTCATACTGTGAGACAACCCGTGTGACTCATCAATTCCATATTTACTCGTCATTTGTAAAACAAATGTAAACAATCTAGTTAATAACATTGAAAAATTACAAAGTCTAATAAATATTGCGACATTATTTTTATGTTGTTTCACAATAAAAATAATTTATATATTCAAACCCTCTGGTTGATTCGTCTAAAATCCAGGTTCATAGTCATTATCCGTACCCAAATCGCTCGTTTTGATGGTATTGACATTGTTTTCAATCGTCAAGTTTTGCGTGCTACATTTGTCTTCTACATTCTCGTAGTCGCCGAAACTCTTTTCAATCTGTAATGCTGTGTCAACCGTTTCTTCCGCAATCATATCCGACAGTTTCCGCATTTCTTCCAAATCCAACACAACTTGGAATGCGTTTGTGCCGTATAGGCCTTCTTGACCACACATGATATTTGCTGAAACACCGCGCATCATATCCAACTCTGCATGTCTGGCGGCCTTCAAGAACATTTCAGGAGTTTCTTCAAAAGATGCTTTGGCAATTGGTCCAATGTTGTCGTTATTGATACCGTGTCTGAATATGGAAATCATTTTGTTTGTAAAAGTCATTCTATCACACAAAATACACATGTGATGATAATTTACATATGTGCCATCAAATTCAATGACCTCCGCCAACTCATTCATAATGGTTTGTCTCGCGGCCTCAATTCCAAACACATTGTAGGTCTCAACAATATCATTACTAAAAGTTCGTTTAGCGTCAATGTAGTCAATCGCCAAAACATCAATCAAGTTTGAACCGACTGTATCTAGAACCCAAATATCTTCTTTTTTGTAGGAACCAGCCGTTTCAATGACATTGTCCTTGATTTTTCGCAAGATGACCTTGTTGATTTTCTTGATTCCACGAATAACAATATTGTTCAACAGTTGGTCCTGGAAATTTTTCAACAAATATATTTGGTCAGATTGGTCCAGTGGATTCACCTTTGCCTTCTTTGGACCACTTTTGTTTGCAGATTGTTTCATCACAGAATTCATACGAATACGGAAAACCAGTTTGTCGGCATTGTAGTCGGTGTAGACGCAAGAAATTTCATCACCGAAACTATTCTTCAGTGTGAAATTGACATCGTCCATCGTGATATTTTTTTCCAACATAATCTCCGGGTCCATCTCCATTCTCAATATCCATTTGGACTTTTCATTCGTATCGTCGGACAGTGACACTTCATTACATTCGTCCATCATCGACTCGAATGCTCTGTATTGTTCCATTGTTGAATGGTCTTCGCTTATTAACGAATTCAAATCATCTGGGTCGAAACTAATTTCAGTGGATTTCACGATTTCTTGCATCTTGGTATGTTCGAGCATATACATTATGGATTGGGCCTTTTCACGGTCAGCCTGGTCCTCTGGTTTCAAGAAGATTGTCAAAGAAGGATTCTTTGGTTCAGAAGAAAGCGACAAGATTTCTTCAATTCTTGGAACACCACGAGTTACATTTGACTTTGAACTTATACCTGTGTGGTGGAAAGTGTCTCTGAGAGCAAGACCATTATAGATGTTAAAATTCTTAGTGTCCAACACTGTCAAATCATAAGCATAGTTTGTCGTATTAGATACTTCTTCTATAGATTTAATTTTATCGAACAAGACATCACGATATTTATCAGCACATCTCTCTTCAAAACAAATCTCGCCGTCAATTTCATTTGGAACGGTTGAGTGTTTTCTTGCAAATTCATACTTGTAGATTGATTCATGTGCAAATATGTATTGAAGATTTTCTTGTTTATTTTTTATTTTCATATTCAACATGGAAGCCAATTTTGGCGCTTGTTTGTTTCTTACAATCAAGTTGTATGACTGTTTTATATTTTTACTGCCGCGATTGTTTGTTTCTGGTTTTTTATATTTTCCTATGTGGCTGTATATTCCAAGAATGTTCAGTATTTGTTGAACATCTATCAACATATTTTTTGAAACAGATGATACCATAATAGAATGGTCTTTTTTGGAAATTGTTCCATCTCCACCAATGTATGCGTCCAAGAATCCAAGTAGACACTCGCGATTGGAAAAGATAACATGGTTGGAAATGAATTTATTGTGGCTCAACTTACCGCAGAAGTTTTCGAGGAGTCTACATAATAATGAGTTGTAGATTCTAATGTCCTGTGTTGTCCAGCCGTCTTGAATAAAATCCTCCCTTTTGTAAGTTTTTGTTGTAATGTTCCATTTTTCACACAGCTCTAAGATAGGAGCAAAGTATTCAGCGTCATTGTTTGCGATTGATATTTGATGTTTCGTCATACAACCTTCTGCTGCATAAGCACCGACCAAGTATCCAAAATTATAATCCAATGGAATTGTTTCTGGAATAGTGTAGTTGGCCTGGCCATTCTTTTTCATGTATATACAATTTTTCGCAAAGACAGTTTTACTTTGTTGTCCTTCTCTCATCTTATCATTCAATTTAGATACCAATGAATCACTTCGACTGTAAGGCAAGACAAATGTTTTTCCATTGTGATTTTTCCACCAATGATGTTCATTCATAACAGATTGTGCTTTTTCAATTTCAGTTGAGTAAATATATTCTGTTGGAGGAAGAATTTCTTTCAAGTCCAACGACTTATTTTCTTGGAAATCAATCTTTTTAGTGCTTATTGGTAGGTAGTCGCCGACTTTCAAGGAATCGCCATCTACTGGAACAATTTTTCCTTCAACTAATTTCAAGAAAGACTTCGCTTTTGTCGCAATGACTTCTCGATTTTCTTCTGTAGTAATCTTCAACATTGTATTTGTTCCGTCTTTGTTAATGACTGGGTGTCTAGTGACTGCCTCGACTTCTTTCCAAACAATATCACCTTCTTCCGTGCATGATGGTATTTCAAAGTATTCAAGCAATTCTGCATATGTCGTATCCTTTTCCTTGTAATAGTCAAGTTTCTTTGGATTTGCAATGTGTTTTTCAATAAACTCACCAATTTCCACTTTTTGCACTTGTCCTGCTCGGTTTCTTACAATGATAGGTGTTTCATATGTTACAGAATTTAGCGTATTGTGAACAATGATACCATAATCAGTCATGAAAGTTTGATTAGCTGGAACTGTGAAATCATAGACATACTCTGTTTGGTCGGGTGTATAAATTTCGATACTTTTGATTTCATCCCAAATGACATTTGAGTTGGATGCCTGATTCAAAATTCGCATTTCTTCCTTGATTAAATGGCAATCTGGGTGTTGTTCAAAATCTTTAATGTATTTTTGTAAAGTGCGGCGTCCGATTGCTTCCTTCTTTGCCCATCTGCCGTATGTGCGACTTTGTCCAGGAAGTTTTAAGGTCTTACCGCATTTTGCAATCACTTCACCTAATCCGTTGATTTTATCAACTTCATCTGATAAGTTATGAGCATCTTCTCTCAAGGCATAATTCACCATTTCAGCAAGTTTATCTTTGTGAACTAGACTACCAATCTTTTCTTGGTATAAAACACTATATCTTGCGGACATGGTTAAATTGTAAATATCATAGTCCTTCACAAAATTACTTCGAATATTTCCAAAGATATCAAAATAGGAGAGTAATAATGCCATGTCTTTAATCAATTGTTTACTTCGACTACATGCGCGGATTTGATGATGTCCTTTGTCTTGTTGGAAATTACCGTCGCCATCAAAGTATGCTTGAATTAATCCGGCTTTGAATTCATTTGGCGCCAAGAATGCAAAATCAGGAATTCTCTTGACAAAGGAACCATTACCGCATGTATTTTTGATAAATCTAGCCAACACAACATCATTGAAAATGGTTGATATGCCTGGACCGAATTCTCCAGGTTTTTCATTCAACCGACATTCTTTTCCAAATCTTTTTGCAAAGAGTTTGGTATTTTCTATGAAATGAGGTGAAATATTTGTAATTACAATTGGTCCGATTACTTCGTCTGTAGAGGTATTTCGAGTCAAATGACCTTCTGACAAATATGCTCCAATAAACCAACCAAACAAATAATCCAGTTCATATATTTCACCCCCAATTTCAACGGTGTTTTCAACAAATGTATTGTCTATATGTTTTGCTACTGGAATTCTCATGCCTTCTTTCAAGTCAGAACCAGTAATTGGTAAAACGGTTTGGTCTTTTCGAATTAAATGAGAATGACTTGTAGTCGTCTCAACTACTCTACCACTTTTAGTAACTACTTTCATCATATCACCATTCACTGGGTGACGACTAACATGTGATATTTTATTCCAATGTGTTTTTTCTTCACCATCAACACCAATGATGAAATATTCGTCGTCAAGAGTCTCTAGTAATGTTTCTACACTATCTACATGACCAGTGTTGAATGTCAAATGCGGGTTCTCCTGAATGATTTTATCGCAAAATGAACCAATTTCTACAGATTGTAATGAAATTTTGTTTGTGGTCTTATTTTTTATAATTATTTTATTTTTTTCCTTACTGAACTGGCTCATCTGTGTAGTTGGCTCGCCTATGCTCTGTGCTGCAATCATGCCAACCATTTCACCAGGTGCAACAATAGCGCGTTTATAATTCACCGCAATTGTTTCCAAAAGTATCGTCAAAGCTGCTCGGTTGAATCGCTTTACAATCAACAATTCTTTTGGCGAAAGGTGGAAATAATAAAGAATTTTGAACAGGTGGCTTGGAACTGCGCAACGAATCATTTCCAAATTGGCGTAGGCTGATTCAATCATCTCGAATGCCTCCAAAGGCGTAATGTCCACAATTGAATTGGAAGTCAAAGTTTGTTGTCCTTGAATATTACTAATGATATGGGCGAATCCAACAGGTGAACTTACCGAACTGTCCCCTTTGTATTTGAATACATTCTTGATAATTTCGTCTCTTGCTTGAACCATCATGTCGGTATAAAACTTGCATTTTTCTTGAATCTGTTTGTTTTGTTTCTTGAAACGGCTCATGGTATTTTTTTCAAAGAAAGTTGACAATGTCTTCATTTTACCTGTTTCATCAGGAATATTGAAATGTCCATAAATATCTTGAATACTCATTTCAACCAACTTTAAACCTTGATTTTCTACTTTCACTGGGTCAATTCCGTCGTCTCCGTAACTGAATTCAACGACTTTACCTTTGTTTGTTCTTACAGTCATATCGTAGTTCACCATCAAGTCTTCTAAACCCTTGATTAATCGTCTCTGGATATAACCAGTACTCGAAGTTTTCACAGCAGTATCAATCAGACCAATACGACCAGCCATTGCGTGAAAGAACATTTCTTGAGGATTTAATCCGTTGATATAAGAACTCTCAACAAATCCACGAGCTCCGGGCGTATCATCAAACTTGGTAAAGTGTGGTAGCGTTCTTCTATCAAAACCATATGGAATACGCTTTCCATCTACATTCTGCTGTCCAATGCAAGAAATCATTTGTGAAATATTTAAATCACTGCCTTTTGAACCTGCATTTACCATAATAACAAAACGGTTGTCTTTATCCAGACTCTTTAAACCGATTTTTCCAGCCTCTGAAGAAGCCTGGTTCAATATATTATTCACTTTTGTTTCAAACTCTTCCTGGTTTGTCTTACCTGTGTTATTCTCCAGAACACCAATCTGGGTTTGGTCGATTAAATTCTTGACATCTGTTTTTTTCTCATTAATGACCTTTATAATTGATTCCTTTGTTTTGTCATCTGAAATCAAATCAGATATTCCAACACTATATGCGCTCGATTTCATGTATTCGGTAATGATGTTTTGTAAATCATCTATGAAATTCGATGACGCAAAGTTTCCATAGTCATTGCATATTCGATGAATCAAACCTTTTGAGCCGGAACCCAAAACATCTTTATCCATCTGTCCTCGCAAGTATTCACCATTCTTGATTTCCAAAACATTATTGGATTTCTTGGAATCTTCACCATCACCAAATAATTTGGTCTTGTAGTGAAGACTCAATGGCGGTAATATTTGAGACAACAACTCGAAATTTGTGATGGTTTTCTTGTCTGAAGTAAATAATTCTTCATTGACGCGTTGGAACATCATCAATATATTCATGGCTTGGCGAGGCGTAAATTTGATTCCCTCTCGCGTAAACCGATTGCAACCAAGCATGGAATCCTGGAAGATACCAATAATTGGTTTATTATTTGCTGGACTCACTATTTGGTATGGCACTGCTGCCAAATTGCGTAGTTCCGAGTCAGCGTCCACATCTTGTGGCATGTGCAAATTCATTTCATCTCCATCGAACTTTTGTAGAGCATTTATGCAGTCATTATTTTTATTGTATGAAACTTTTTGACTGCATAATTTTTTTCTACAACCCCCAAGGTTTCCCAAGGGGAAGGACTGTACCTTAAGCAGACTCCGGATGGCTAATCCTTCACTGTCCACCAACACCTCAGCAGTCTCTGAGAGGGTATCATAGTCTACCAAACGACTTTAGATACTCCACTGCGGATTACCTATTTTGTATCATTATTCCGTATAAAGATACATATCTCTCACTTTTTTACCATTGGGTTCGGCCATTAACCGAGTTCCTCACTAAAGTTTCCAGTAGTGAGTGGTAGTGAGAGCTTTAAGGAGTCCCCGTCAACAAGGTGTTTCGCAAATAAATCTATATACTTTTGAGGAAATTCTATATTATTTTCTTTATGAAATTGTTGTAATGTTTTGTAATGTTGCTCAATTTGTGATTTTATTATTTTGTTATTTTTCGACAAGTTTTCTTTTACAGATAATGGCATCGTATTTCTCCAATTAAAAGCTACTAGTTGTTCGTCTTCATCATCCAAATTAAATTTAGATAAAGGAATTACATGGTCTATATGCCATTCTTTTCCTCTATTTTCAATTGTATAGTTGAAGTTATTTGTATTTATCCATTTTAAATAATCATCAACAGAACAACCTAAATATTCGACGGTATGTTTCGTTTTATTATTATTAAGGGATAGGTAAATTCGTGAACGAACCGAACGTTTAAATTTTTCAATTGGTTCGTCTCTTTCACAATCTCTGCATTTCAGGCGATTATAACGGAATCGAGTTTTAGGTTGAATTTTACTACAATACTTGCATATTGCATTTTCCTCACCTATCTCTTTATTCAATTCTTGTTTCTTTTTTTCACGAATATTAGCCCTTTCAACTACTTTATTATGTTTGAATTCACTTGCAGCCTTAATTAATTTTTTACGATGTTCATCATCATTTTTGTATTTTTCTCTTCTGATTGAATTATGACAATCTTTGCATTGGTTCAGTTTTTTACTAAAAGAAGATAAAGGTTTTTTTACTTCACATGTATTGCATTTTTTTTCATCTTCAGTTTCGTTTTGAATAGTTGTATTGCTATATAACTTTCTTCTACGAACATTTGAACAATCCTTGCAAACATTTCTATTTTTTATAAACTTGTCTAAATTTTTCATTTCACCACAATTTGAGCAGACATTAATTGGTTTTGTATCGTCTACCATTTATAATTATATATTATTTTTATTTAAATTGTTTTCCTCAAATATAAATCTATTCACTAGGGAGTTTCACGCTTTTAACGCTCCCTGTTGCCAACCTCGATGGTATTTTAAAAATTCGATCGGCATTGTACGGTTTTGTGTCAGCGACATTCATTCTAAAGGTGTCACCTCGCTTCATGATGCGAGCAATGTGACACATCATCGACATTCTGTGTAATGTCGGTTGTCTGTTGAATAAGATTGGGTCTCCATCCATCATATGACGATGAACAATGTCTCCATTTTCGAGAACAATCGACTTTCGGTCAACATATCTCAGCGTAATAGAGTCCCCATTTTTCTTTTCCAATATTTTTGCGCCAGGATGAACATCTGGACCATTCAATAAAAGCTTCATCAAGAACGCTCGATTCACATCATTCACGACGACTGGTTTCGTGATATTTTTCGCAATCTTCATAGGAATACCTAATTCGCGAATGGAAATATTTGGGTCAGCCGTAATTACTGAACGAGCACTGAAATCTACACGCTTTGCCATCAGATTTCCTCTCATACGACCACCCTTTCCATTCAACCGGTCCTTGATTGATTTCAAGGGACGACCCGAACGCTGTGCCACTGAGGCAATGCCCGGTATCTTATTATCCACTTGTGTAGCAATATAATATTGCAAAACGGTCGTCCAATCATCAATGATGTTTGCCGGAGCATTGTTTTGTATTTTTTCTTGTAGAGTTTTGTTTGTTTTTATAACATTTACCAATATATGACTTAAATCATCTTCTGAACGCTGTTGCGCATCATGTTTTACCGAAGGTCTTACTGCGGGTGGAGGAACCGCCATGACTTGACAAATCATCCAATCTGGTCTCGACCAAACTGGACTGAATCCCATAAAAGATACATCCTCATCCGAGATTCTCTTGAAGATTTTCAGCGCCATTTCTGGTGTAATTTTTATAACGATATTTTGATTCTCACCGCTTGATTCACCCTTCCACTCCGCAAATATTGTTGCTAAACCTTCTTTTCGAATACGAAGAGGTTGAAGACAACCGCAACCGTCCTCCGAATCTTCACCGCAACGCTTCATTTTACTTGCTAATGCAAACACATATTTCCAACGAGCATCACCGGACATTTTCAAAGCTTGTTTGTATTTTTCCTTACTGATTAATAATTTTGAACACTTGAAGCAAACGCAACGCAATACCTTCAAGCATGTACTCAAGTATTGAATGTAAAACACTGGTCTTGCTAATTCAATATGTCCAAAATACCCGGGAGTTTGCATATAATCTAAACCGTCTGTTGGACAAATCAGTCCCGGTTCTAATACCCCCATGCGAGGGTCGAAAAGTCCGCCAATAATAGGTTTGTTATTAATATAAGTATCTCGAGAAGTGATCTCCGCAACAGAACCTTTGCGAATCTCATCTGGAGATAATATACTAAATTGTATACCTACGATTTTGGAACAGTTCTTGTTTTGACTTTTGGAAGACATCTTCTATATACTATATGTAAGATAACTTTAGATTCTTTTTTTTAAATCAATTTTATTTTTAATTTTTTTTCTATCGATTTTACCTCTTAGATTTATCAAAGAAGAATTCAATATACGCATTCAATAATTTATCAAATGTGTAAATTCTCAAAAAACATCAAACAGTCAAAAGATTCAAACATGTTCTCCTTCTAAGTAACAGGTTTTGAACAAGTTTGATGTTGCTAAATAAGGGTCAATATTGGAGGCTGGTCTTCTGTCTTCAAAATAACCACAATTTTCTTTGAAAACACTATTCGGAATTCTAACTGATGTATTACGTGTTCCAATTCCCCACGAAAATTTATCATAGCTGGATGTTTCATGAAATCCGGTTAATCTAAGCTGATTATTATCACCATAAAAATTGATAATCTCATTATGATTTTTACTTAGACACGCAAGACAACGATTAATTTCATTTATTCCATTTTCACATCGAGTTTTTTCAGAACTAAAATTAACATGACAACCAGAACCATTTATGTTTTTATCAGGTTTTGGATGATAATTGATTCCGACATTATACTTTTCAGCAACTCTTTCCAATAAATACCTTGCGACAATTAATTCATCTCCAGCAGAAATACCCTCACAAGGACCTACTTGAAATTCCCATTGAAATTTTGATACTTCAGAATTTATTCCTGAAATTTGTATTCCTGTTTCAACGCATAATTTCATGTGTTCCTCCGCAATTTGTCTCTCTATGTTACTATCAGCTTTTCCACAATAGTGATAACCATGATTGTTCTGTATTTTTTCGTCATTCGTAATCATAAAATATTCTTGTTCCAAACCAAACCAAGGTTTTAAATGTTTACCTTTATTGAATAAAATATTCGCAATATGTCTATGATTTGTCGTTGTAGGTTTTCCATTATAATCATATGTATCACATAATACAATGTAACATAAAGAATCTTTTATACTTCTCAACAAGTCATGATATATAGCACAAGGTTTCAAAATAATTTCAGTATCACCATTACTATCTGCCTGCCATGTAGACGACCCATCATAATTCCATTCTGGTATATTTTCTACATCACATTTTACGTATCTTTGTAAAACCCTTGTTTTAGACCTAATTTCTCCTTTTCCTCCAATCCATACATATTCAAGCACTGTTTTGTATGCCATTATTGAATTATATCAAATTACATCATTCTATCTTTATATGATTGTTTCAAAAAAATAATAATTCTAAATAAAAATTGATTTCTATTTAGAACAAATAGTTATATATAACATACAATACAAAATGACCAGAGATACCAAATCTAATATCAAAATGACCAACAAGAAAGAAACCAAAAACACAAAAAAAACAGACAAAAAGAAGGAGGAGGTTGCTCGTCGTCGCAAGTCTAACAAAGATTCAGATGATGACTCTGGGGATGAATACAGTAGTAGCACTTACTCTGATGAAGAAGAAGAGGAAGAAGAAATGGACATTCACGAGTATCGTAAATTTATTTCCAAAATGTTTCCTTCGAAATACATCAACAAAAAAATTAAGGCAGGTGAAAAAGTTAAAAAAATATTGAGTGAAGACAGCGAATCCGAAGAGTCAGAAGAAGAAACCAAAAAGACCTTGAAAAAAACGAAAAACACCAAGTCAACAAACCGTCTCAAGAAGAAAAAGGAGGAATCCGAAAGCGAAAGTGAAGATGATGATGAAACACTTGGCTCAGAAGATACCGAAGATGAATCCGAGGAAGAAGATAAAAAGAAATCAAATAGTAACAAATTCAACATTATATTCACAATTGGTAATCAACTAGACGAAGAAGATGATGAAGAATATTATGATGAAGAAGATACCGAATGGGAAGATTGTGATGATGATGATGAAACCGAAGATGAAGATGAAGAAGTTTCAACCGATGAGTCTTCAAGTGAAGAAGAAACAGAAGAAGAGGAAGAAGAGGAAGAACTTCCAAGAAAAAGCAAAAAAAATCAAAAAAAGTCAAAAAAAGAGGAAGAAACAGAAGATGAGGAGGAAGAGGAACAAAAGAAACCCTCTAAAAAATCAAAAAACAATAAAAAAGATGACTCCAAAAACACAGCTGAAGTGAAAAAGGAGGAGTCCGACGAAAACTTTTATGATGATATCCTTGAGAAGTTAAAACATCTTCAAGACACAAACAAGGACAACAAACTCGTAAAACAATGCGTTCAAGTATACGAAGACGGTGTAAAGGAGTCCAAGAAAAAGCAAGAAAAAAAGGCAAAAAAACAAAAAGCCAAGAATTCTAGAATTTTCAAGAGAATCATCAGAGACAAAAACACCATGAATGATTTCACATTCTTCGAAAAGTTAGAAGCAGAAAATCAAAAAAAAATAATCAAAGAAGTTCGAGAAATAAACAAAATTGTCCGCGTTGAAAAACCGTACAGAATAACCTTACTAGAATCAAATATTCCAGCCATATTCAAAGCCGCTGCTATGAAAAAAATAGCATCGCTTAGATACATGGAACCAGGCAGCGGTGAATACTATAAAATCAAAAACTGGGTTGATACTTTCATGCGCATTCCATTCGGCAAATATGAAACACTTCCAATAAATATTCAAGATGGAGTCGACGCCTGCCACGAATTTATGGAAACTGCCCAAAAAACACTTGATACCGCGGTATACGGACTCAATGACGCAAAAATGCAAATTATGCAAATGTTGGGTCAACTCATCACAAACCCAATGGCAATTGGAACCGCCATCGCCATTCATGGACCTCCCGGTACTGGAAAAACTTCACTTGTGAAGGAAGGAATCAGCAAAATACTCAACCGACCATTCGCCTTCATTGCTCTAGGGGGTGCAACCGACAGCAGTTTCCTAGAAGGCCACTCCTATACATATGAAGGCAGTGTTTGGGGCAAAATTGTTCAAATATTGGTCGACAGTAAATGTATGAATCCAGTGATTTACTTTGACGAGTTGGATAAAATAAGTGACACCCCAAAGGGAGAGGAAATCGCCGGAATCTTGACACATTTGACCGACACATCACAAAACAGTCAGTTTCACGACAAGTATTTCGCAGAAATTGATTTTGATTTGAGCAAATGTTTATTCATATTCAGTTACAATGACGAAAGTAAAGTGAACCCTATTTTAAGAGACCGTATGTACAAGATACAAACCAAAGGTTATGAAAAGAAACAAAAGACCGTGATATCGAACCAGTATTTACTACCAAAGATTCGTGAACAAGTCAAATTTGCACAAGGCGACATAATCATTCCAGACGAATCAATCAATTATATTATCGAAAATCATTGTTTCAAGGAGGATGGTGTTCGAAACCTAAAACGATGCTTGGAAATTATTCATACCAAGTTGAATTTGTATCGTTTAATGAAACCTGGTTCAAATTTGTTCGAAGAAAATATGTCGTTGAAGGTAGAATTCCCGCTGACAATCACCACCGATATTATTGACAAGTTAATCAAGAAAGACAAGGACCTCATCAATAACGCGTTGTATGGCTTGTATGTGTAAATTAGTTATATAGATTTATGATTGTTGTAAAATAAAAAACCTGTTTTTTATTTTATTTTTATTTATTCTTTCTTCGAGTATCATTTTTCCGTTTTCGTGTTGTTTTTGATTTTGATTTTCTCTTTTTATGTCGTCGTCGCCCTCCCGTTAAATTGTATTCTAAGTTGTAGATAATTTCACTCGTGTTGCTTACAATATTGAAGCCATTTTTTGTATAAAATCCGACAGTTTCTTTTTTTGACACTAAAGAGATAGTTTTCAATCCCAGTTGTCTCCCGATTTGTTTCACCTTTTCCAAAAGTATAGAACCAAATCCTTTTGTTGCGCAAATAACGTACAAGTGTATAACATCATGAACCACCATAAACACTGTTATACCCTTTATAACACCGGCTTCTTCAATATACACCACACAATTATTTTTATCGCCTAACAAACGCTGTAAATAACTCAACTGAACCGAAGATGTTTGTCCTCTACACAAATCCGGTGTTGAAACAACGAGAGAAATCAATTCTTCTCTTGATAGTAACGATTGTGGTATAGTTTCAAGAAAAATATTCCCTATATAAAAAATGGAAGCCATCTTATATTGCGTATAGAATAAATTTTCATCTCATCTTGTCAATCACGACTTCTTTGGCGACATTGTGAATAATTTTCTTGTAGTATTCCTGGTCCTCGGCTTCATCGCGTCCTCCCATGGAATAACATACCATTCGCATATACTTGTCATGCAACTTGGTTTGTGTATTTTTCGAATCTGGATTATGGTCCATCCAACTGGGAATTTGTTTGACATTTTTTGCAGCAATATACTTGATGGCTCGAATCAACTTTTCTCTCGAGAAATCATTTACCCATACATCATTGTCTTTGACATAAAGAACTTCACGCTTCGCATCAGTGCAGTGAATCGGTCTACGATGAACCTCGAGTTCCATGAGATTACGCATAATGATTCTGGTCATGGACTCCACATAACCATACTTTCCAAAATTCTCAAAATCCGAATGTTGAACCTTGACATAGTCGATGAATTCCTGGATATTCATGGCGTCTTTGCAAGTTTCATTCAAGAATATTTGCAGGTTGAACTTGTTGTTCATGGTATTATTGATAGTATTGTTATTGTTGTTCGTAACGGATTGATTATTGGCTAATTCCAACATTTTTGCATTTTGTTCAAGCATGATTTTTTTGAATTCTTCATTTTGCTTCATCAAATCCATAAACATATTCTTGAAATCAAAATTATCTTCTTGTTGTGGTTCTTTCTCTACTTCTTGAAATGTACATGTTTTTTCGTGATACCACAAACCACTTCGAGTCTTGTATGGTTTGTTACAATTTTTACATTTGATACATTTATCATTCGCGTTTTTCTCTATTTTGGTATTATCCTGATGTTTTGGAGTGAGAATATGTTTGTCATAATTGCTCTTTACAGATGTATTGTAACAGCAAAAAGTGCACGTATACAATCCCGATTTTTTACACGTCTCTACCTTTTCGGTTTTCAAAATTTGTTTTGGAAGTATCTGATTCGTGTTGTTTGGGTCATTTAATGATTCAAAGAATTCCTGTTCTATTTTTTTCGCTTGGTGGCTATTTTTACAGTTTGCAAAATGAATAATTACCATGCGCCAGTTCTCCCACCCACCATTTTCACGAATAGTCTTGTACATTTCCAAATTGTAATTTAAAGATTTTTCATTTGTACACGATTGTTTGTGAGAATGTTTTCTTTGCACAAAATTTGTTGTATGACCAACATAAAATTTTTTACACGATGTATCGTTACACACTATTTTATAAATAACAGTATTTGAATAGTCTATTTCTATTTTAGGCATTATACACAGACATAATATTATTTTTTTAACTAATTTGTCTATAAAATTCTTATTATTCTAAAAATCTATAAAAATATCAAAAAAATAATATTATTGTTCAAAAACAACTAAAAATGTTCAAAAGTATAAAAACAGGGTTTTTTGCCAAAAAAAACGGAAAAATTATGCAGCGAAAGTTATAATTATTTTTTTGGTATTGTGAGCATTTCAGTCACAGGCGTACTTTTGAAGGTATTTTCGGGTCTTATTCTGGGTTTTTCAAAATTTGGACATTTTTTTTGTCCATTTTTGACTTCCCGATTTCAAACTTGAAATTCACCTTTTCTTGATTTTTTACAGAAACGTGTAAATTTTCTTTAAGTAGGAAAATCCAGAATATATATTATTTTTAGTTGTGTGGTTGGTTCTTTTACACCCACGCGAAATCCAGAATATTGAGAGAACGACGTGCTTCTGCATTTGTTTGGCCAATATCAAGGATACACCATTGCTTTTCATAATTTTTACACGAGCATAAATGTAAAAATTACATAATAATCTAATATTCACTGTATGGAACATTGTTTGAACCACGATCTATCAAGTAGTTATATTGGTCAACGGTCATACAAGCACATCCAGTGCTGGAAGAATACGCATTTGGACAACATTCAGGTTTGAATTCGGTGTTTGCAAAGAGCAACATTTCTCCCTCGGGTAAAGGAATTGGTTGCTTAGGACGATTTAAAATGTCTTGAACACCTGGCCCAGGAGAAGAGCCTTTACTATACTCCAAACTAGGGGTGAACCATGATGAGGTGTTGATTGGTTTGTTGTCAGTTAAACTAAATGAAGATTGTTCATTTGCGTCCATGTTCATCTGGTATTTACTAGAGAAGCCTTCTTTGGTGGAAGAAGCATTCCCGCTCATGCAAGACATAAAAGTATTCCCGAAAAGAATCACCAAAATAATTGCGATTAGAATTAATACTTCGATACGAAAACTAATTTCCATTATTATACATATTTCTTAGATAATATTTTTGAGTCCAAAGTATTTTGCTAATATTTCTCCAAAATGGAATCGATGCTGGAATTGTAATCATCGTAAAATGTACCTTTGATTTGAAATTTCTTGGTATCCGTCAACAAATGGCGTTTCTTGGACCACATCTCCACAGTTCCATAGACAATTTCCCCATTTCGTAAAACATCTCCTACGCGAATATCCTTAATTTCTCTCGTTGCGCCATTTTTCATTTCAACCATGGTGGATTTATGAAATCCGCCATCAAAATATTTGTGAATGAAAGTAGCGTCCTCCAACTCACGAGAATTCACCCCTATCATCAAACAAGATTTTTTCAACACTTCTAATTCCTTTTCAAATACTTCGTCCCAATCCGCAAAAACATAGTTTCCAATGAGGATTCTTTTGCTAGTTGTGTTCAAACAATACAAATGTGGTTCATCATAGTCAACCACCAATTTTCTCTCGGGATGTTCATTGACCCGAATCCATTTGTCTCCATATTTCACTTGATGTGTTCCAGTCACTAAAATACCATTCAAACGATACATGATGGCATGTTTTGCGTCCAGAACAAACTTGGCAGTAATTTTTCCACCATCCACTAATTCATCTCCAATAGCAACCGTTTCTATATCTTTTCTTGAACCATCCTTTAATTCGAGAATCGTGCCACGGTCAAAACAAATGCGTGGTTTTTTGGGCGCTTTTGGTATCGACATGGTCGTCTTTACATGCAATACATCCGTCATAAAAGCCACGACGATTGCTAACGGAATCGCAATGGCGATAAATATAATTGTAAATGAAATGGCCGCTCCCCAGGTAAAAGGAACCACCCACAATCCAACAATCAACGAAGCTAAAGTAATCAAAATAATTATCACAAATTGGAGAATTGCTCCCATTAACGATTTCAAAGTATAATAGGTTCCTAAACTAGTGTATAGTCCAGCAGTCAATATACCGATGGTTTTGTTGAGAGAATCTACGATAGATATGATGATTTGAATCAGCGGTGTCGTAATGTTCAAAATTCTACCCATGACTTCCTGAGAGATACTCGAAATATTGGTTCGAATACTAGACATCATTGTTTTTATGGTATTGATTGCCTGTGCAAGTTCATTGTAGAGAGAACTCAACATTGAAGTCGCGTAGGTGATTGGTTCAACCGCAAATCCCGTAATAGATGTTAAAATATTCTGCATACAATAGGAGAAATTTTGATTAGTGAAATCGCTGGTAGTCATTCCATCCGGAGGATTGATGATTCCGGCAAAAGGCATCACGGTTGGTTTACATCGTTGATTTACCCAATCATCTTTAATTGGTTGAATATTTTTCAGTACATAAAAGTAAGAAGCAATACAAAACAATACAACAATCAAAATAATAAATATAAAAACAGAGGTCCCATACTGGTCAAAGTAGGACAAATCCTTATACATTTCATGAATTTTATTTGAACTTTTATAAATAGTATCCATATATACTGAATGGATAATATTCGGTGCATTTTACAATTTGAGAACATCGTCTTCCCAGTCCCAAAATAAGTATTTTCCTATTTTGATGCGATGATTGTCGGTAATTAGACAATATAATTCTCTATCCATTTTGTTCTCTAAAACCGCGTGTGGATGGTCCTTTACCTCTACAAACTTTCCTTTGGAATCGTCAAACACCATGTGAGTTCCAGTGACTAAAATATCTTCTCCATGAACTCCACCACCCGGAAATTTGTAGTATTTTTCTTTCTCGGTGTTTTCAATTTTCATTATTGCCACAACACGACTTCCATTGCCTAAAATATCTCCTAAACTGATATTTTTCATGTATTTACGATTGCCATCTTCGGTTTCAAGTAGAGTTGTTGAATGGAAACATTTTCCACTTAAACCTTTCACCATTTGTCCAGGAGGTCCTTTCCACGCACTGTTCATCGTCATTAAACTTCCGTTCAAAATATACATCATGGTCACCATGATTCCAATGAGTTTTCCCATCAAGTCTTTAATGCCGATAATTATTTTCTGGAATTCAATAATCAAATTCAAAAAAACACCAAACAAGCTTTGAAGAATGTTGGAGGCAAAACTGCGAATGTTGCTAATCATTATTCGAATTCCGTTGATATTACCACTAAACTCGGCACCGAGGTTTCCTAAATTAGAAGTTATGTATGTGATTGGTTCCAACAATGTTCCCATGTAGCTTGTTTGAATATTTTGAATACAATAGGTGAAATCTTGTTCCAAGTTATCAGAAAGGGGCATATAAACAGGATTGCATCGATATTTCGGCCAGTTTTCTTTAATTTCTTTTACCGCCGTGAAATAATACATGGCTACCACTTGAGCAATAAAGCCCAAATTTACATAAATAAAATTCATCCAATCTACTCCTTTCGGCATTGTTATACTATAAAGATATTATTCCTCGACCAATTTCATTTTATTAGTGTTTTCTTGTTTTTCTAGATTTTCTTGATTTTCTCGACTTTCTTGATTTTCTCGATTTTCTTGATTTTCTACGTCTTTTTCCTCCTTGTAGTTGATTAGCCGGAATTGGTTGAGGTGATGCAGCCAAGGCGTCATATTTGGCATTTTCAGTATTGGTTGTTATGGTGGTTGCATTCCCGACAATTTGTCCATTGGTAGACTGCGAACCTGTCAAAGTAGATGGATAAAGCGGTTCAACCATTGGAACAACAACTTCTGGTGCAGCAGATGCAGGTGCGGAAGAAGTGGTTTGAAATCCGCCATAGATTCTTCGCCGTCGTCTCTTTCCACCAACTGCGTTCAGCGAAGCTAACAACTCCGCGTTATTATTCGTATTTGCAATTGCGGAATC
>JACCEB010165282.1_pt1 | contig 23969 bp, 21 predicted proteins | sample 7454761 | NCBI WGS metagenome assembly JACCEB01 (sample SAMN15323454, study PRJNA562643) | freshwater metagenome | isolation source: river surface water | place: USA:Blue River Watershed | collected 2017-08-18
CCCTCCGAAGGCGCGCGACGCCTGGTGGGCAGCATCAGCCCCGGATCCTACCCGAAGTTCTGCGGACTTGAGATCGTCAACAGCCCCCTGTTCGGCGAGGACTGGCAGGGCAACGCCATCACCAATGACTTCCGGGCCCACCGCATCGTCCGGTTCGGCTTCACCGACTTCTCAACCGGTGCGACCCCTCTCTCCGGCTATGAGACCAAGCAGCTCGACGACGTCGTACGCACGAGCGACGTGGCGTTCCGACCCATCGCGCTCAAGATGGGGCCCGACGGCGCGCTCTACGTGGGCGACTGGACCAACCCCATCATCAACCACGGCGAAGTCGATTTCCGCGATCCCAGGCGTGACAAGTTCCGCGGCCGCATCTGGCGCATCGCCCCCGAAGGAACCAAGCCGCTGGACTGGAAGCCCGTCCTGGGACGCGGCCTGCCCGCCCTGCTGGACGCGCTGCTCTCACCCAACCGCTGGGAATTCGAACAGGCCCGGCGCGAACTCGCCAAGGTCGCCGTCTCCGAACTCAAGCCCGCGCTGCTCGCCTGGGCCAAGGATGACCTGAAACGTCGCCATGCGGCCTGGCTCCTCAGCGGAAGGTCGCCCGACGACGGACTCCTCCAGGCCCTGCTCGGCAGCGGCCATCCGGCCAGCGTGCAGGTCGGACTGCGCGAATATGGAAAGACCGCCGGCGCCGAGGTCGGACGTGTCGCCCCCCTGCTGGGCCATGTGAACCCCCGTGTGAGACTGGAGGCCCTGCGGGCGCTCGCGCGCATCCGGACCCCGGAAAGCGCCGAGGCTGCGCTCAGCGCCGTGACCTTGCCCGCGGACTCCTTCCTGGACTTCGCCGCGTGGCTCTCGGTGGGCGAACTCGCGGGAGTCTGGCTTGAGCACGTGACCCGTGCGGGCATTGAAGGCAAGGAGGCGATGCTGGAGCGTGTCGTGGGCGTCGCCGACCCGGTGGTCACCTCCCCCCATGTGCGGAAGCTCTTCGCCGGACGGACGATCGACCGCGAAGGAAAGGGTCCCTGGATCGAACTGTTCGGCAAGGCCGGCGGACCGGCCGAGATCTCCGCCTTGCGCGACGCGCTCTTCGATGAAAAATCCGTGACCGTCGAAGTCAGGGTCCGCGCCGCGGCCGCCCTCCTCGAGGCCGGACGCAACCGCAACCTCCGTCCCGACGGAGATCTCCAGGGACTCGGACGCCTCCTGCACGCCAACGACCGCCGTCTGACCCTGGCCGCGGTCCGCCTCATCGGTCAATGGCGTCAGGCCGGATTCCTCGGCGACCTCGGAGCGCTTGCCGGCCGCAAGGAAGACGCAGAACTCCGCATGGCGGCCTTCGACTCCATCCGCACCATCGGCACGCCCGGCTGCCTCCCGATCCTGCGCTCCCTCGCCGATGCGGCGCGACCCATCGAGGTCCGACGCGGCGCCGTCGGCGTCCAGGCCGTCCACTCGCCCGGCGAGGCGGTCAAGAATCTGCCCGAGGTCTTCCGTCTCACGCCCGACGCGGCCATGGCCGCGCAGCTCTGGCGGCAGATGTTCACCCATGCGCCGTTCGCCCAGCGCCTGGCCAAGGACTTCCCCAAGGGCCTCAGCCCTGAGACTTACCGCGCCGCACTGCAGGCGGCCTCCGGCATGGGCCGCGGCGGGCAAGGGCTCGTCCGCGCGGTGCAACCCCTCATCGGCGCCAAGTCGGCGGGTCGCGACTACGCCGCCGAAATCGCCGCGCTCGTGACGAACATCCAGCGCGGCTCCGATCCGGCCGAAGGCGAGATCCAGTATCGCCGCGCGGGCTGCACCGCCTGCCATGCGATCGGCGGCGCCGGCGGCAAGCTCGGCCCCGACATGAGCAGCCTCGGCGCCAGCGCCCCGCTGGACTACATCATCGAGAGTCTCCTCAACCCCGCGGCCAAGGTGAAGGAGGGCTACCACGCCTTCTCCTTCAGCCTGAAGGACGGCTCGCAGATGGTCGGCATCCCCGTGCGTGAAAGCGCCACCGAGATCTTCATCCGGCCCGGACCCGGCGTGGAACTGCCCGTCCTGAAGTCGGCGATCGTGCGTCGCGAAAACGTCGGCAGCATCATGCCGGCGGGACTCATCGACGGACTCGACGGCCTGCAGCGCCGCAACATCCTCGCCTTCCTCAGCGAGGTCGGGAAGCCCGGACCGTTCGACGCCAGCAAGGCCAACGTGGCCCGTCTCTGGCTGTTCAACGACCAGCCGCCCGGCGCGCTCGCCAAGTCGGGGGCGCCGACGCCCGTGTATTCGCTGATCAACGGCCGCCTGCCCAAGGAGTTCAACCCCGGCCGCGTCTACGCCTCGGCCCGCTTCACCAACGCGCGGCCCACGTCCGCGCCCCTGCAGCTGACGGGCGTCAAGGCCGCCTGGCTCGGCGACCGCATGCTGAAGGTCGCGGACGGAGTGATCAAGGAGCCCATCCCCGCGGGCGAACACGTGCTCACGGTCGAACCCGACCCGAACGCTCCGTTCTTCCGAGCCCAGTGCGACGACGTGACCTTCCTCGGGGACTGACCGTCCTCATCCTCCTGCTGGCCGGGTGCGCCGCCGCCCCTTCGGACCTGCGTAGGCAGGCCGCGGAACATCGCGCCGAAGGACGCCTCCCGGAGGCCGAGGCGGCCTATCTGCGCCTCGCGGACTCCTTGACCGACGCCGACCGCGACACCCGGGCGGCGCGCGCCGACGTGCTGCGGGAACTGGGCGGGATGCACGCCAGCTTCGGCGACGCGGCCAAAGCCGAGCGGCACTACCAGTCCGCCCTGCGGGTCGCCGAGACGGAACCGCGCCTCTCGGACGGACTGATCATCAACCTGCGCGCGCAGCTCGCGTCCCTCAGTTATCGCGCAGGCCGCACGGAGGAGGCCGCGGCACGGTATGAGGAGGTCCTCCGCCTTGAGCGCGCCTCGCTCGGCGACAATCACCCCGACGTGCTCGCCACCCTCGGGATCCTTGCCGGACTGCGGATGAAATGCGGCCGTCCCGACCAGGCCGAGCCGCTGCTGCGCCGACAGCTTGAGCTCACGGAGCGCATCCATGGCCCCGGCAGACGGGAGACCGCTTCGGCGCTGGACCGCCTGGCCGAAGCCCTGTCGGACCTCGGAAAGGCCGAGGAAGCCGGCCGGCTCCGCCAGAAAGCCGCCGAAATCCGCAAAAAACTCTGCGACGAGTGCTGATCCGCCCTGTCAAGGGGCTGACCGCCCTGCCCCTTGACTAAAGTCCTTCACGGGGCAGACCGCCAGATACGACCTCAGCCAAGGCTGCGAATCGTATAAGGTTGCCCAGCCCAACTCCAGAGACTCCCTCGACCCCCGTGGCCCGCATCTCCCGACGCTCCATCGATGAGCTGCGCCAGCGAGCGGACATCGTCGCCCTGGCCGGAGACTACACGCAGATGAAGCAGCGTGGGCGCGACTGGTGGGGACTCAGCCCCTTCAAGTCCGAGAAAAGCCCCTCCTTCAAGGTGAACCCCGACACGGGCCTGTGGTACTGCTTCAGCACCCAGCAGGGCGGCGACGCCTTCAAGCTGGTCATGAACCGCGAGGGCCTTGATTTCCCGGAGGCCGTCGAACGCGTGGCCACCCGTTTCGGCTTCCAGCTCGAATACGAGTCGTCCGGCAACCCCGGCGAGGAACGGTCCTTCCGCGGGCAGCTCCTCGAGATCCATGGGCTCGTCGCGGATTACTGGCGACGCTGCTTCCTCGAAGACCCCGTCCACGGCGAATGGATCCGCGAGTATTGGACCTCACGGAGGAAGTTCCGCATGGAAGTGGCCGACGACTTCGGAATCGGACTGGCTCCCGTGGACGACTCGCGACTGGTCGCGGGGCTGCTCAAGAAGGGCTTCCCCAAGGAGGCCATCGCCCAGACGGGCCTCTTCTTCGGCACCGACCGCATCCCCGATCCCGCCCGCTGGCGCTGCCGCTTCCGCGGCCGGCTCACCATTCCCATCCGCGACATCCAGGGACGAGTCATCGCCTTCACCGCCCGACAGCTCGAGATCACCCCCGAGGACGACCCCTCCCGCGAGGCGAAGTACGTCAACTCCCCCGAGACCGAGCTCTTCAAGAAGTCCCGCACGGTGTTCAACCTCGACCGCGCCCGGGCCAACCGCAAGGAGGGCGACCCGTTCCTCCTGGTCGAAGGGCAGCTCGACGCCATCCGTTGCCATTCCGCCGGCATCCCCGGAGCCATCGCCGCCCAGGGCACGGCCGTGACCGAGGAGCACCTCCAGCAGCTGCACCGTTTCTCCAACCGCCTCACGGTCTTCCTCGACTCCGACGACGCCGGCAAGAAGGCCGCGATGCGCCTGCTGCCCCTCGGTCTCAGGCAGGGACTGGACATCCGGTTCCTCAGCCTGCCGGACGGCAAGGATCCCGACGAGTATTTCGCCACGCACGACGCCTCGGCCTGGCCGGCGTTGGAAAAGACCTCGCGCAGCGCGATGCAGTTTTGCGTGCAGTCCCTCATCCCCCCGGGCTCGGTCTCACTCCCCCTCGCCAGCCGGCTCTCACTCCTGGAGGAACTGTTCCCCATCGTGGCCGAATCCGGGGCCGAGGAGATCGTCAGCGAAGCCCTGAACGAGGCCGCCCGTCACGCCGGCATCGGCATCCGCGAGATGCACCTGGCCTACGAGCGCTTTCGCTTGGCCAAGGCCGCCCAACGCCCGGCCGACCAGCTCCGGCCCGCGACGGAACCTTCCGCCCCGGACGTTGTCAAGGGGGGGGGCTTGACAACCCTCGAGGAGGAACTGACATTTTTCATTCTGCGGCATGAAAGCTATTTTTCACCCCTCTCCCAGGTACTGCCGCTGGAATGGATCGACCCCGAAGCCCGAGGAGGCCGGCTGCTGATGGGCCTGCTCAACGAGGCGGTCAACGCCCAGATCGAGGACCTGCGGACCGCCCTGTCCTCGCTCGAGGATGACATGCGCTCGGAGGCCGCCCGCATGGCCGCCTCCGGCTTCACCGCCGAAGGCAGGCCGGAAGAGACCCTGGCTTCCGCCAACTCCCTCCTCACGGCCTTCCATCGCCGCCATCTCCAGTCCCGCCAGCGCATCCTGGCCGCCCGCATGGCCTCCCTGCCCGCCGATGACGACGAAGGCCTCCGCCGGCTGCAGTCCGAAATGATCGCGCTCCGCAAGGAAGGCAAAGTCTCCCCGTCCCTCACCCTGCCCTCCTGATTTTCCTCCATGCCCTCGAAGCCGAACAAGAAGCCCGCGTCGAAGACCGCGGCCAAACCCGCCAAAGCCGCGAAGAAGCCTGACCCGAAGGCCAAGCCCGCCCCCGCCAAGGCGGCGCCCGTCAAGCCGGCCGTGATCAAGCCGGCGGCGATCAAGCCCGCCGTCCTCAAGCCCGCCCCGAACAACAGCAAGGTCATCCCCATCAAGCCCGCCGTCAAGACGGTCATCCCCGCCAAGCCCGCCCTCGTGATGAAGCCCGCCGTCCCCGCCAAGGCCGGCGCGAGCAAGCCCGCCAACCAGCCCGTGGTCAGCCGCGACGTGAACGAGAAGGTCCAGGTGCTGGTCAGCATGTCGAAGAAGAACGGCTTCGTCACCGTCCAGAACATCAACGAGATCATCCCTGACAGCGCGACCGACCCGGAGCTGATCGAGAACATCATGAACATCCTCGACAACCTGGAGATCAAGCTCCTGGACGAGGACGAGGTCGAGACCTACCAGCGCAAGCTCGAGGATTCGGAGGAGGAGGCCTCGCGCACCGTGCCCGCCGACGCGCCGTACGACCCCTTCAACGTCTACCTCAAGCAGATGGGGCACAAGCCCCTCCTCACCCGCGAGCAGGAGGTCGAGATCTCCAAGCGGATCGAGGACGCCGAACTCCGCGCCCAGGACCACCTCTTCTCCTGCTGGCTCACCCTGCCCTACCAGCTCGACCTCGCCCTCAAGGTGCTCCGCAAGGAGGAGCGCTTCGACAAGGTGGTCATCGACAAGAAGGTCGAGTCGCGCGACGCCTACTACCGGATGCTGCCCAAGGCCACCGAGGAGTGCGCCAAGCTCCGCGACCGGCTGGACAAGTCCTGGAAGAAGTACGCCGACGAGAAGGAGGAGGGGCGCCGTGAAAAGGCCCGCCAGTCCTACCTCAAGCTCGAGCGCACGGCCAAGGAGGGCTGCAAGGACATCCTCCGCAAGTTCTGCTTCAAGATGAAGCTGTTCGAGGAATGGCTCGAGCAGCCCGACGTGAAGAGCGACATCGAGGACGCCCGCCGGCTCGTCGAGCCCGTGCAGGTCATGCGCGGCCCCGTCCGCGCCAAGCGCGGTCACACGCCCGAGCTCAACGCCTCGCGCGCCCGGGAGATCGAGGAGCAGCGCCGGATGAAGCCCGACGAACTGCTGTCCCTCTCCCGCAACGTGCGCAAGCACCTCGACGAGGCCCAGAAGGCCAAGACCGAGATGGTCGAGCACAACCTGCGCCTCGTCATCTCCATCGCCAAGAAGTACCAGAACCGCGGCCTGCTCTTCACCGACCTCATCCAGGAGGGCAACATGGGCCTCGTGAAGGCGGTCGAGAAGTTCGAATACCGCCGCGGCTACAAGTTCTCCACCTACGCGACGTGGTGGATCCGCCAGGCCATCACGCGCTCCATCGCCGACCAGGCCCGCACCATCCGCATCCCGGTGCACATGATCGAGACGCTCAACAAGGTCATGCAGGTCCAGAAGCAGCTCACGCAGGAGCTCGGCCACGAGCCGACCGCGGAGGAGGTCGCCGACGAGATGAACATGGCCATCGAGCGCGTGCAGCAGATCATGAAGATGGCCCAGCAGCCGATCTCCCTGCAGTCCCCCGTCGGCGACGGCGAGGACACCTCGCTCGGAGACTTCATCGAGGACAAGTCGGCCGAGAACCCCTCCGACACCGCCTCGACCCGCCTGCTCCGCGAAAAGATCGACTTCGTGCTCCGCTCCCTGGCCGAACGCGAGAAGGAGGTCCTCATCCTGCGCTTCGGCCTCCTGGACGGAGTCCAGCGCACGCTGGAGGAGGTCGGACGTCACTTCAAGGTCACGCGCGAACGCATCCGTCAGATCGAGGCCAAGGCGCTCCGCAAGATGCGCCACCCGACCCGCATGCGCCAGCTGCAGGGCATGTTCGAGGGCGAACTCGACACGTCGGGCCCCGGCTTCGACCACTTCGTCTCCGAGGACGAGCGCGGCGACCAGTCGCCCGGAGTGCTCACGGGCGGACAGCAGCCCGGCGGCAACCTCGCGGCGTTCATGAACAAGCCGCCGCAGGAGCCCGGCCCGCGTCCGTGAAGGCGGCGGCGCTGCTGCTCGCGGCGCTGCTCGCCGGCTGCGCCGCGCGCGCGCCCGTGAGGGCGCCCGAAGAGACGCTCCCGCCCTTCTCCCTCCCGCCGGGCTCGCCCGCGAGCGCCCGGGCGGGCTTCGTCGAACCGGTGCGCGCCGACGCCGTCCATTGCGCCGTCGCCCTGTCTCCGGGCTCCCGCGTCCGCATCGGCGACACGCTGGTGAGCCGCGACCGCGCGCTGCGCCCCACGGCGCTGCTCGAGGTGGAGATGATCTCCGGCCGGACGGCGCTGGCCAGGATACGTCGCGGACGGCCGGGCGCGAAGGAGGAGGCCGTGCGTCCCTCGACGGAGCTGCGGCAGCTCGCCGAGACCCTCGCGCCCGCTCCCGGCACTTGACCAAGGGGCCGGACGCACCCACGTTCGCCCGATGCTCCAGGCCGGAATCGTCGGACTCCCCAACGTCGGGAAATCCACCCTCTTCAACGCCCTCACGCGCTCGCGCAAGGCCGAGGCGGCCAACTACCCGTTCTGCACCATCGAACCCAACGTCGGGGTGGTGGAGGTGCCTGACGCTCGCCTGAAGGAGCTCCAGCGCATCGCCGGCACCAAGGTCGTGATCCCCGCGGCCATCGAGTTCGTCGACATCGCGGGCCTGGTGGCCGGCGCCTCCAAGGGCGAAGGGCTGGGCAACAAGTTCCTCGCCAACATCCGCGAGGTGGACGCGGTGGTCCACGTGGTGCGCTGCTTCGACAACGACGACATCGTCCACAACATGGGCAAGGTCGATCCGGTCCGGGACATCGGCGTGATTGAGACGGAGCTCATCCTCGCCGACATCCAGTCGGCGGAGCAGCAGCTCGACCGCAACCAGAAGAAGCTCAAGTCGCAGGACAAGGAGGCGGCCGCCAACGTCGACCTGCTCACGCGCCTGATCGCCCACCTCAACGAAGGCCGCCCCGCGTCGTCGCTCCAGGTCAAGGACGACGAACGTCCCCGCCTGAAGACCTTCGGGCTGCTCTCCGGCAAGTCGGTGCTGTACGCCTGCAACGTCGCGGAATCCGACCTGGCCGACCCTTCCGCCAACCGCCACGTCGCCGCGGTGCGCGCCCACGTCGCCAATCTCCACGGCGCCGGGACGGTCGTCATCTGCGCGCAGGTGGAGGCGGAGCTCTGCGACCTGCCTCCGGAGGAGGCCGCGGAATACCTTTCCTCGCTCGGCGTGAAGGACTCCGGAGTCTCCGACCTCATCCGCGGCGCCTACCACCTGCTCGGCCTGGCCACCTACTTCACGGCCGGAGAGAAGGAAGTGCGGGCCTGGACGTTCCGACAGGGCATGACCGCCCCCCAGTGCGCTGGGGTCATCCACACGGACTTCGAGAAGGGTTTCATCAAGGCCGAGGTGGTCTCCTACGAGGACCTGGTGCGCCTGGGGTCAGTCGCCGCCGCCAGGGACGCGGGCAAATACCGTCTCGAAGGCAAGGACTACCTCTTCCAGGACGGGGACGTGGCCCTTTTCAGGTTCGCGAACTGAGTCCGAAGTCCCCCTTCGCCTTGCCATCGGATGGCTCCCCGTAACCATTGGTCGCGGTGCGTGTCCCATCTTTCATGAGGTCCTCGACCCCCCTGCTCGCCCTGATGGCCGCCTGCCTTGGCGCGGCCGACCGGCCTAACATCGTCCTCATCATCGGCGAGGACATGGGTCCGGACATCGGCGCCTACGGCTGCAAGGACGCGATCACGCCCCACATGGACCGTCTGGCCCGGGAAGGCGCCCTCTTCACCCGGGCCTTCACCCATGCCGGCGTGTGCGCTCCCAGTCGCAGCGGAATGGTGACCGGACAGTATCCTCTGAAATACGGGGCCCAGAACATGCGCTCGGTGGTCATCGATCCTCCGCGCCCGTTCACCGAGAAACTGCGCGCTTCAGGCTACCATGTGATGTGGCCGGGCAAGACCGACTTCCAAGGCGTGCCCGAGAAGGATCTGGCCGATGACCGCAAGAACTGGATCAATCCCTCGAAGAGCCAGCCCGGCGCGCTGACGGCCAAGCCCAAGGAGCCCTTCTTCGCCTATTTCAACGACACGGTCAGCCATGAGAGCCAAGTCCGCGCCTCTGACGCCGAACACGCCAAGAACACCGCCGCCCTCAAGCCGTCCGACCGGCGCGATCCGGGCAAGGTGGAACTGCCGCCCTTCTACCCGGACACTCCGGCCGTCCGCCGGGAAGTCGCCCACTACCACGAGCTCGTGACCGCGGTCGACTACACGGTCGGCCGGGCGCTCGACTGGCTCAAGGCCCACGACCTGGAGAAGAACACGGTCGTCATCGTCACCGGAGACCACGGCCGAGGCATGCCGCGCTTCAAGCGCTCGCCCAAGGACACCGGCACCCGCGTGCCGCTCATCGTGCGTTGGCCCGGCAAGGTCGCCCCCGGCACGGTCCGCGAGGACTTCGCCAGCTGGCTCGACTTCGCCCCGACGGCGCTGACTCTCGCCGGGGTCCCGGTGCCGGCCGAATTCGACGGACATTGCTTCCTGCCCACGGCCGCCCAGCCCCCCGGCTTCGTCTACTCCTTCCGTGACTACATGGACGAAAGCTACGACCGCGTCCGCTCCGTACGTGACGCCCGCTACCGTTACGTGCGCAACCTGGCGCCGGGCGTCGACGAGGCCGGCAAGGTCGCCTATCAGGAAGTCGGACAGACCATGCACGAACTGCGCCGCGTGCAGTCCGAAGGCAAGCTCTCGCCCGTCCAGGCGCTCTACTTCGCGACGGACCGCCCCCGGGAGCAGCTCTACGACACCTTGTCCGACCCGTGGGAAGTCAAGGACCTCGCCGCCGACCCCGCTCACGCCGCCAAGCTCGCCGAACTCCGCGCCGAATGCGACCGATGGATCGCCCGCTGCGGACCCAAGGGCGAGATGACGGTCGACGAACTCGTCAGCAAGGGCGTGATCAAGCCGCGGGACCCCGGCTACGAAGAGCGCGCCAAGACGGGCAAGGTCGACACCTCGAACCGTAAGAAGAACAAAAAATGAACTTACTCATGCGAACCTCCGTTCTCACTCTCTGCTCAGCGGCGCTGCTCTGCGCCTGCAAGCCCGAGCCCAAGTTGGCCCGCTACGAGGCCGCCCCTGACGCGCCCGCCGCGTCTGCGCCCGCCGAGGCGAAGACCGCCCCTGCCGTCGCCGCGCCGGCGCCCGCCCCCGCCGCGCCGGTGATGCAGGCCCCCGCCTCCATGAAGGCCGAGGCCGCTTCGTTCACCGCGCCCAAGTGGGCGGCGCTGCCCGAGGGTTGGTCCGTCGGCCCGGAGAACCCGATGCGCAAAGGCTCTTTCGTGGTGCCTGGACCCGACGGCTCCAAGGCCGAGCTGGCCGTCACGGTCTTCCCGGGCAACGTGGGCGGCCTGACCGCCAACGTGAACCGCTGGCGCGGCCAGATCGGACTGCCGCCGGCCGACGAAGACTCCATCCGCGCCGCCGGCAAGCCCGCCAAGGTCGGGCCCGACGAGGGCCTCCGCTTCACCATGAAGTCGGAGAACGGCGCCAAGGCGACTGACGCGGTCATGGTCCCGAAGAACGGATCGACCTGGTTCCTCAAGCTCAGCGGTGACGCCAAGGCCGTCGAGGCCGCCGGCGACGCCTTCGCCAAGTTCATCTCCGAATCCAAACTTCCGTGAGCGACCAACCACGCACGGCCGGTTCACGACTGTTCGACGTCCTGGCGTCGCTCAGGCTCACCGTCGCCCTGCTGCTGCTCTCCATCCTGCTGGTGCTCCTCGGCACGCTCGAGCAGGTGCACTGGGGCGTCTGGCACGTGGCCGAAGAATATTTCGAGTCGTGGGTGTGCTTCTATCCGATGGACCCCACCGCCGCCGCCCGCCTCCCCGTCCCCGGCGGCTTCCTGCTGGGTGCGCTGCTGCTGACCAACCTCACCTTCGCCCATTTCCGCCACTTCCGCAGCGGATGGAAGCACGTCGGCGTGGCCATGACCCACGGCGGACTGCTGCTCCTGCTCGCCGGAGGTTTCGTCACCGCGGTCTACCAGCAGGAGTCCGCGATGATCATCCCCGAAGGGGAGTCGCGCGACTACTCCGAGGCCTTCCGGGAATACGAGCTGGCCTTCGTGGAGAAGCGCAAGGGAGCCAAGGACGCCGTCATCGCGATTCCGGACGGACTGCTGCGCCGCACGCTCGGCGCGTCCGAGAAGGACGCCTCCCGCGACATCGTCCTCGCAGGGACGCCGTTCTCGCTCTTCGTCACGGAATACCTGCCCAACGCCCGGCTGCGCGCCGCCTCGCAGCAGCAGGAGGGCCGCTCCGCCCGGACGACGCACGGACTCGGCAAGCAGTTCGAACTCACCTACCTCCCGCAGAAGGAGAGCTACGACGACAACAATCCCAACATGCCGCTGGCGCTCGTCGAGGTGCGCGAAGGCGCAAAGGCCGTCGCCAGCTTCGTGCTCGGGGCGGGTCTCACCGAAAGCTTCCCGCCGCAGGCGCTCGCGCACGCCGGACGTGACTTCGAGCTGTCGCTGCGCCGGGCGCGGTCCTACCACCCGTTCACGGTCAGCCTGCAGAAGTTCACCCATGAGAAATACCCCGGAACGGAGACCCCCAAGCGCTTCGCCAGCGACGTCACGGTCAAGGAGGAGGGCGGTTCGGAATTCTCCTACCACATCTCGATGAACAACCCGCTGCGGCACGCCGGGCTCACGTTCTTCCAGTCCAGCTTCGGCCGCACCAAGGACGGAGTCGACCAGACGGTGCTCCAGGTGGTGCGCAACCCCGGCGCCTGGATCCCCTACGCGTCGGTCAGCATCATGTCGCTGGGACTGCTCTGGCAGTTCGGCTGGGCGCTCATCTCGTTCCTCATCTCGCGCTCGGCCAGGGCGACGGCCGCCGCGGCCGCGCTCTGCCTGGCCGTCACGTCGGCCGAGGCGGCGTCGGTCGACACCGCCAAACTGGGCGAAGTGCCCGTGCAGAGCGGCGGACGGGTCGTGCCCATCGAGACGCTCGCGAGCGGCTCGCTGCTCCAGATGCGCTCGCGTCGTGAGGTGCGCCTCAGTCCCACGGAGGCCGCGGCCTTCGGCAAGAAGCCCTCGACCTGGACGGCCGAGGAGAAGGCGGAGATCGCCCGGGAACTCCCGGGCGTGGACGCCAAGGTGCAGGAGTCGCTTGAGAAGCGTCCCGTCAACGTGACGCGCGGTTCGGTGAAGTCCGTCGACTGGCTCATCGAGGTCGCCTTCCGCCCGCACGTGGCCCGGCACCTCCCGACTTTCCGCATCGAGCACCCGGTGGTCCTGAAGATCGTCGGCCGGGACGCCGAGAAAGGGCTCTTCGCCACCTGGGACGACGTGCTCAGGAACAGCGAGAAGCTGACCGCGGCCGCCGCCAAGGCCCGCTCACGCCCCCAGGCGGACCGCGACGCGGAGGACCGGGCGCTGGTGCAGCTCGAGCTGGCCGCACGGCAGTATGCGGCGCTGAGCATGACCTTCGCCCCCGGAGACCTGCCCGCCGACATCGCCCCGCAGCGCGAATACGACGCCTGGGTGAGCTCCCTCTCACGGGCGATCGCCGAGATGAACGCGAACAAGGAGAAAGGCGGAAGCGGAACGGCCTTCGACCCCAAGCTCCAGGAGACCGTGAAGAGCTTCGTCGAACGCTATCAGGAGTTCGCCAGCCAGGGCGTGATCGGCATCGTGCCGCCCAAGGACCCGGTGAAGGACACGCGCTGGGACAACCTCGGCGCGTCGCTGCTGGCCGTCGTCCAGGACCGTGACAGGCACCGCAACGGGCTCGGAGCCGACGGCGTGCTGACGCGCTACGCCTCCTTCGCGGCGGGCTGGCGGGAGGGCAATGACGACCAGTGCGCCTCCCAGATCTCGGCCCTGTCCGCCTCCCTGCGCGGCCCCTGGTCGGAGAAGACCGACGCCGAAGCCGGCTTCGGCCGTCTCCAGCCCTTCTACTGGCTGCTCATCGCCTACTTCCTCGTCGGCGCGCTCGTCCTCGGCCATTGGCTCACGGGGCATCCTCGGCTCCGCACGGCCGCCACGGCCGCGGGCTGGGCGCTGTTCGTGCTGCACTCCGGCGCCCTGCTCTACCGCATGTGGCTCCACGGACGTCCCCCCGTGACCAACCTCTACTCCTCGGCCGTCTTCGTGGCCTGGGGCGCCGTGCTGCTCGGGCTGGTGGTCGAACGTGCCTGGCGCAACGGCATCGGCGCGTGCGCCGCGGCGGTCAGCGGATTCCTCTCCCTCATCGTGGCGCACAACCTCGGCCTGTCCGGCGAGGACAACCTCGAGAGCGTGCGGGCCGTGCTGGACTCCAACTTCTGGCTCTCGACGCACGTCACGATCGTCACGCTCGGCTATTCCGCTACTTTCGTGGCCGGACTGCTCGGCGCGCTGCACCTCGTGCTGCGCGCGGCGCAGCCGGGCTACGCCGCGGGTGACGCGGTCGCCCGCGCCGCCTACGGCATCCTCGCCTTCGCCACGCTCGCCAGCTTCGTGGGCACGATGCTCGGCGGCATCTGGGCCGACCAGAGCTGGGGACGCTTCTGGGGCTGGGACCCCAAGGAGAACGGCGCCATCCTCATCGTGCTCTGGTGCGCGGTCTGCCTGCACGCCCGCTGGGGCGGCCTGGTCCGACGCGAAGGGCTCATGCAGCTGCTCGTGCTGGGCAACATCGTGACCGCCTGGTCCTGGTTCGGCACGAACCTGCTCGGCGTCGGACTGCACAGCTACGGCTTCACCGAACAGGGCGCCTTCTGGCTCTACGTGGTCTTCATCCCCTCCCAGCTGCTGCTGGCCGCCCTCGGCTGGCTGCCGGCGCGTTCGCCCAAGCAGACGTTGTCCGCATGAACGCGGCGCGGCACGGCTCCTGGTTCTGCGTGAAGTCACGTCCGCGCCAGGAGTCCGTCGCCGCCCGCAATCTCACGACGCTCGGCGGGGTCGAAGTCCTGATGCCGAGGGTGCGACGCCTGCGCAAAGGGCACGACGGACCCAGGCACGTGGTGGAGCCGCTGTTCCCCGGCTACCTGTTCGCCCGCTACGAACCCGATGAGTCTCACGGCCCCGTGCGCAGCACCCGCGGCGTCCTGCACGTGGTCAGCCAGGGCGGCCGGGCGGTCGAGGTGCAGGAAACGGTGATCGCGGAACTGCTCGCGCTCGGTCCGGACGCCACGCTCTCGCTCGAAGACCCGCTGCCGGACGTCGGACAGCGCGTCCGCGTCATCCGCGGGGTCTTCGAAGGCAGCGAAGGCGAGGTGCTCCGGCTCGCCTCTCCGCAAAGGCGCGTCGCCGTGCTGATGACCCTCCTGGGAGGCGAGCAGGCCGTCGACCTGTCCCTGGACGACGTCGAAGGCCTGTCCGAATCCTGAGCCGCCCCCGATGATCGTCGACCAACTCTCCGCTTCGGCCTCCTACGAGTCCCTCCACCCGCTGTTCCCCCGGGCCTTCGCCTACCTCAGGGACTTCGACCCGGCCACGCCGGATGGAAAATATGAACTGCAGGGCCAGGACCTGGTCGCGATCGTCCAACGCTACCGGACGGCTCCTTCCGCCGACAAGATGTGGGAAGCCCATCAGGTCTACGGTGACATCCAGGTGGTGTACGAAGGCCTGGAATATTGCGGGCACGCCGACCGGAGGACGCTCGTGGTCACCAAGCCCTATGTCGCCGAGAAGGACGTCGAGAAATACGCCCCGCCCGAAGCGCCGGCCACGCTGCTGACGCTGGGCCGCGGCAACTTCGCCGTCTTCCACCCGCAGGACGGCCATCAGCCCGGCGTACAGGTCGACGCCCCGGCCGAGATCCTCAAGGTCGTCATCAAATTCCGCCTCCAACCATGAACCCCGCCCCCGCCCTCCTCGCCGCCCTGCTCCTCTGCGCCGGATCCGTCTGCCCCGCGCAGCAGACTTCCGACGTCGAACGCACCTCCGACGTCATCTACACGAAGCATGACGGCGTCGCCCTGACCATGGACGTCTTCCGTCCGGCCAAGCCCAACGGCGCGGCGGTCGTCAAGATCATCAGCGGCGGCTGGAACTCGAACCATCGCGGCATCTCTGACGGCGGCTGGCCGGCCCGCGGCTACACGACGTTCGTCGTCGTCCACGGCACCCAGCCGCGCTTCAACGTCGCCGAGATCGTCGTCGACCTCAAGCGGGCCGTCCGCTTCATCCGCGCCAACGCCGAGAAATACGGCATCGACCCCGGAAAGATCGGCGTCACGGGCGGCAGCGCCGGCGGTCACCTCAGCCTGATGCTCGCGACGCGGGCCGACGCCGGCAATCCGAAGGCCCCCGACCCGGTCGACCGCGTCAGCAGCGCGGTCAACGCCGTGGCGTGCTTCTACCCTCCGACGGACTTCCTCAACTGGGAGAAGGAGGGCGACAGCCGGCAGGGCGTCGGTCCCCTCACGACCCGCGCCCCGGCCTTCGGAGCGCTGGTCGCCACGCCCGAAGCCCGCGACAAGGCCGGCTACGAGCTCTCGCCCATCTACCACGTGAGCGGCCGGACGCCCCCGGTCTACATCGTGCAGGGAGACGCCGATCCGCTGGTGCCCGACAGCCAGGCCACCCGCTTCCAGGCCGCCGCCGCCAAGGCCGGCGCCCGCTGCGAAGTCCTCATCCGCAAGGGCGCCGCGCATGGCGGCTGGGCCGAGCAGAACAAGGAGGACACGGACCGGATGGCCGAATGGTTCGGCCTGCATCTCCTCGGCCGCCAGCCCGCCCAGGCCTTCGGCTTCGCGGTCTCCTCCTTGCCCAGCACTCCGCTCCCCAAGAAGGCCGACAAAGGCAAATAATCTGGCGGCGTCCGCCCCGCCACCTATCCAAGGAGCATGGCCCGCCACTGCCGACTCATCCTCGCCCTCGACGTCGAGACCAAGGAGGAGGCCCTCGCGCTGGCCCGTCCGCTGGTCGGCAGCCTGGGCTGGGTGAAGCTGGGCCTGCAGCTGTTCACCCGCCACGGCCCCGGAATCGTCGACGAATTCCATGCGCTGGGCTTCAAGGTCTTCCTCGACCTCAAGCTTCACGACATCCCCAACACCGTCGCCTCCGCCGTCAAGAGCCTCCGGGGCAGGCCGTGTTCGCTCCTCACGCTGCACGCGGGCGGCGGGCCGGAGATGATCGCCCGCGCCGTCGAAGCGGCCCGTGACGCGCTGCCCGATTGCCGGCTGCTCTCGGTCACGGTGCTGACTTCGATGGACCGCGCCCAGCTCGGCGCGGTCGGCATCGAACGCTCCGCCGAGGACCAGGTCCGGCTGCTCGGACGCATGGCCGTGTCCGCCGGGTCCCACGGACTGGTCTGCTCGCCGCTCGAACTGCCGGTCCTCCGCGCGGAACTGGGAGACGGACCTGACCTCGTGACCCCTGGCATCCGCTACCCTGACGCCAAGGGGGACGACCAGAGCCGTGTCATGACGCCGGCCGACGCGGCCGCCGCCGGCTCCAGCTTCATCGTCGTGGGACGCCCGATCCTCAAGGCGGCCGACCCCGCCGCCATGGCCCAGCGCATCCGCAAGGAGATCGGAGAATCCCCGTGAGCGCCGACGGGGACATCCTCGTGCTGCTGGCCGCCGGCTCCGCCCGCCGCATGCAGTCGGCCGTGGATGACAAGACCCTCGCCCCGCTCTGCGGCTCGCCGGTGTTCATCCACTGCCTCCGCGCCTTCTCCGCCACGGGACTCATCAGCCGCGCGGTCATCACCTACCGGGACGACGCGCAGCTGGCCCGCATGCGGGACCTGCTCCAGAAGGAGAATGCCCCGCTGCGGGTCGACTTCGTCCAGGGCGGCGACTCACGCCAGGACTCCGTGCTCGCCGCGCTCTCAGTCTGCGAATCCCACGGAGGGCTGGTCCACATCCACGACGCCGCCCGTCCGCTGGTCACGGAGGCGGCCATCCGCAAGGTGCGGGCCAAGGCCGCCGAAACCGGGGCCGCCATCCTCGCCGGCCGCGCGGCCGACACGGTCAAGATCGCCAAGGCCGACTCCTCCGCGGTGGCCGCCTCCCCCGACCGTTCGTTGGTCTGGACGGCGGAGACGCCCCAGGTCTTCCGCACCGCGGACATTCTCCGGGCCTACCGCAAGGTCAACGAGGCGGGACGCAAGGTCACCGATGACAGCTCGGCGCTCGAATCGATCGGCGTGGAGGTCGCTCTCGTCGAAAACCCCGACGTGAACCTGAAGCTGACCCGGCCTTCCGACTTCGCCCTGGCCGAGGCGGTGCTGCGCTCCCGGTCTCAGTAGCCCGCCTGACGCAGGGCGGCGTCGAGCTTCACCTGGAAATCGGCGACGTCGGCCTGCGAAGGACGGTAGCCCGGCGTGCGCGGATTGAAGCCCAGCTGCCCCATCTGGTCCAGGTACCACTCGCCGACCTCTCCGTCACTGAAAGTGGCGGTGCCGCTGACCACCGCGCCGGGACGCACCACGGTGTCGACGCTGATGCTGACGCCCGACTGCGGCGCGGCGGCCGTGGCTTCGGGAGCGTCCTGTGCCGGCGTTCCGGCGGAGTCCTCGGCGGGCGCTTCCGCCGCCTTCGGCTCCTCCTTCTCGACCAGGCTCAGGTTGAGGTCGTCCACGAGGAAGCGGACGTCCATGTAGGTCATGTGGACGTCCATTTCGTCGACGAGGCGCGCCTGGACCTGGGCGAGCGTCGCCCCCTCGGCCACCCATGCTGAAACCCGGGCGGTCTGTTCTTTGCTGAGCTTGGCCATCCCCGCAAAGTGCGGGTTCGCGGACCTTTTTCAAGCGCCCGCTCCAATGGGCTGGAAAACCGCCCGAAGGCCTGCAAGTTGACGCCATGTCCACCGAGCCACTTTGGAAGAAGTGCGGCGATTACGCCGACATCGTCTACGAGAAGGCCGACGGCATCGCCCGCGTTACCATCAACCGTCCGACGCGACGCAACGCCTTCACGCCGGACACGGTCGCCGAGATGATCGCCGCCTTCTCGGACGCCCGTGATGACGCCCGCATCGGGGTCGTCCTGCTCCGGGGCGCCAACCCCCAGCACGACGGCAAGTTCGCCTTCTGCGCCGGCGGCGACCAGAAGATCCGCGGCGACCGCAAGGGCGGCTATGTCGGCAAGGACGGCGTCCCCCGGCTCAACGTGCTCGACCTGCAGCGCCTCATCCGGACGATGCCGAAGGTGGTCATCGCGCTCGTCGCCGGCTTCGCCATCGGCGGAGGACACGTGCTGCACGTGGTCTGCGACCTCACCATCGCGGCCGACAACGCGGTGTTCGGTCAGACCGGCCCCAAGGTGGGCAGTTTCGACGGCGGTTTCGGCGCCTCCTACCTCGCGCGCATCGTCGGCCAGAAGAAGGCGCGTGAAATCTGGTATCTCTGCCGGCAATACGGAGCGAAGGAGGCCCTGGAGATGGGCCTGGTCAACGCGGTGGTTCCTTTCGCCGAACTCGACGCGGAAGGCGTGCGCTGGGCCCGCGAAGTGCTGGAAAAGAGCCCGCTCGCCATCCGCTGCCTCAAGTCGGCCTTCAACGCCGAACTGGACGGACAGGCCGGCATCCAGGAACTCTCCGGCAATGCGACGCTGCTCTACTACCTCACGGAAGAGGGTGACGAGGGTCGGGCGGCCTGGAACGAACGCCGCAAACCTGATTTCCGCAAGTTCCCCTGGCTGCCCTGACCGATGCGGGTGACGGAGCTCGCAGGCGCCCTGCTGCGCGAGACGCTCAAGGAGGGCGACCTTGCGCTGGACGGCACGGCGGGCAGAGGCCGCGACACGCAACTGCTGGCCGCGTTGGTCGGTCCCACCGGACGTGTGCACGCGTTCGACGTGCAGCCCGAAGCCGTCGAATCGACGCGGGCGCTGCTCGCCGAAGCGGGCTTGCTGGACCGCTGCACGCTGCATCTGCGATGCCACTCGGAGGTCGCCGCCGCGCTCCCGGCGGAAAACCGCGGCAAGGTCGCCGCGGCGGTCTTCAATCTCGGCTACCTGCCCGGCGCGGACCACGCCGTCACCACCTCCCCCGGGACGACGCTGAGCGCCCTCCGCGCGACGATGGACCTGCTCAGGCCGGGAGGCCGGCTCGTCTGCGTCTGCTACACCGGACACCCCGGAGGGTCCGATGAAGCCGAACAGGTGCTGGCCCTCGCCATGGCCGCGAAATCGGAAGGATGGGAGGTCTCCGTCTTGGGCCGCGAGGCCGGCACGGACCGGCCCTGGATCGCCGACTTCAAACGACGTCTTGTTTGATTCCGGGTCCGAAGCACGCTTGATGAGCACATGACCGAACGCACCCGCATCGTGTTGACCGGAGCCGAAGGGTTCGTGGGACGGACGGTCAGGCATCACCTTGAGGCGGCCGGACATGAAGTCGTTCGCCTCAAGTCACGCTCTTCCGGAAAGGGCGGCTACGACATCCAATCCGGGCATATCGACAAGGAAGTCCTCCGAGGCTGCCAGGCGGTGGTCCATCTGGCCGGCGCACCCATCGCCCGACGTTGGAATGAGCGGAGCTACCTCGACATCATCGAGAGCCGGGTCGCCTCGACCGACCTCATCGCGAGGGCGATGGCCGAGCTTCTGCCCGCCGGAGGCCCCGCGGTGCTCATCAGCATGTCCGGCATCAACCGCTACGGGACTCGAAGGGACGAAGTCCTGACCGAGTCCTCCGCAGTGCGGGAGGAAGGTTTTCTGGCCAAAGTCACCTCGGCCTGGGAGGAGGCCGCCGGTCCGGCCATCAAGGCGGGCGTACGCACGGTCTTCCTGCGCACGGGCATGGTGCTCGGCGCTTCCGGCGGACCGCTCAGGCTCATGCTGCCCGCGTTCCGGCTCGGATTGGGCGGCCCCATCGCCGGCGGGGCCCAAAGGGTGAGCTGGATCACGGTCGACGACCTGGCCGGGATGATTCTCTGGGCACTGGGTCGGGCGGACCTGTCCGGCCCGATCAACGCCACGGCCCCGGGACATGTCACCCAGAGGGAGTTCGCGCGTGCGCTCGGGGCGGCTCTGGGACGACCTGCGTTCCTCCCCCTGCCCGGCTGGGCTCTGGCGCCGCTGGGGGGATTCGCGAAGGAGACCGTGCTGGCCGACCTGGCCGTGCTTCCTGAGAGGGCCATGGCGATGGGCTTCAAGTTCCGCTGCCCGAAGATCGAGGACGCCTTCCGGGAATGCCTGCGTCGCTGATTTGGGATTGATGAGCCCGCCGTCCGAAGGGATTGTCGGACGCATGTCCCGTGCCTTCCTGGCCATCCTGGCACTCCTCCTCGCCGGCTGCGACGACTCGCCCAGGAACGGCGCCCCTTCGCTCGACATCGAGGATCCCGAATTCAAGCAGGGACAGATCTTCCAGAAGCAGGGGGATCCGCGCCGTGCGCTCGAGTCCTTCCTCAAGGTCATCGACAGCCGCAAGAACGCGGCGGAATCCCACCTTGAGGCCGGACGCATGTACCTCGACCTGGATGATCCGCTTCCGGCCATCTATCACTTCAACCAGTACATCCGGCTGAAGCCCGGATCGCAGCAGACCGCCATCGTCAAGCAGATGGTCCGCACGGCGGAGAAGCAGTTCATGAAGAAGCTGCCCGGCCAGCCGCTCGAACCCGACGCCGCGGGCAGCGTCGACCTCAACGCCCGGATGCGCGCCCTGCAGCTTGAGAACGACCGTCTGAAGAAGGACCTTTCGGAATACACCCGACTGCGGCCCAGCGACCCGGCGCCCGCCGTCGCCCAGCCCGTCACGCCGCCCAAGGCGGGTCCGGGCAAGACTTACACCGTCGTCGCCGGCGACAATCCCACGCGCATCTCCTTCAAGGTCTACGGGAACGGCGCACGCGCCAACGACATCATGCGCGCCAACGCCGACAAGGTGCCGAACCCCCAGGGTCTCAAGCCCGGGATGGTGCTGACCATCCCCGAGTGAGCCATGCGGATCACCCGCATCCGCGCGGCTGATTTTCGCAACGTGCCGTTCGCGGACGTCGACACCGACGCGCCGCGGGTCTTCCTCCTGGGCGAGAACGGGCAGGGCAAGACGAACCTCCTCGAGGCCGCGGGACTGGTTTCGGCCTTCCGCTCCTTCCGCACGACTGAAATCGCCCCGCTGGTGCGCAACGGCTGCAAGGAAGCGCGCGTCCGCATCGACGTCCGGGACCGGCAGGACGCCTGCGCCGCCGTCGAGGTGCGGCTGGCGAAGGGCTCGCGCACGGGCCAGGTCGACGGCACGCCGGTGACCTCGGTCGCGGCCCATCTCGGACGCTTTCCGACGGTGGCGTTCTGCTCCGATGACCTGAGGCTGGTGCGCGGCTCCCCTTCCAACCGCCGGCGCTGGCTCGACGCCGCCCTCGGCGGCACCGACCCCGCCTACCTGGAAGCGGTGCGCAGCTACCAGAAGGGACTGGAGGGCCGCAACGCGCTGCTCAAGACGCCCGCGCCGTCCGATGATGAACTGCGTGCCTTCGAATCGGCGATGCTTCCGGCCGCACGTCTCATCATCGAGTCGCGCGCACGTCAGCTTCCGGAAATCTGCGAGACTCTGCGGCAGGTCGCCGCCCGGGCGGGCTTCTCACCGGCGGCGACGGTCCGTCACCGGCCGGACACCCCGGCGGACGAACTCGAAGGATGCTGGCGACGGCTGCGTGCGGCCGAGCTGGCGGCCGGCTCCACGCTCAAAGGCCCTCATCGCGACGACTTCGACGTGCTCTTCGACGGACAGGACGCCTCCGACTACGCCAGCGAAGGCCAGCAGCGGCTCATCGTGCTGGGACTCACCCTCGCCCGCGTGCGACGCGATTCGGAGCGGGCCCCCACCCCTCCGGTCATCCTGGCCGACGACGTCCTGGGCGAGCTCGACGAGGTGCGCCGCTCCGCTTTCTGGAAGGAGATCGGCGAAGGCCATCAGGTCATAGCCACCGGCACCCGCCCCCCTCCCGGAGACGGCTGGCTGACCTACGAAGTCTCCACCGGAACCTACCGGAAGGCCTGATTTTGGCGTTGTTTAAGCCTGCCCGCCGCCCTTGGATGGGGGGATGAAGGACTTCCTGCTCTACGCCTCCGTGGTGGCCCTCTTCGTGGTCTGCATCCTGGTGGTGCTCATCATCCTCATGCAGCGCCCGAGCGCCAACGCCGGCATGGGAGCCGCCCTCGGCGGCGGTGCGGCTGAAAGCGTCTTCGGCGGCGAATCCGCCAATGTGCTGTCCCGGATGACCTCCACTCTGACCGTCATCCTCTTCATCCTCAGCTTCGGCCTCTATCTCGGTTTCGTGGCCCGCGAGAAGAAGGCCCCCTCGGCCCTCGACGCCGCCTCCACCGCGGCTCCTGCGACCGCCCCCGCCGCCCCGGCCCCCGCGCCTGTGACCGCGACGCCTGCGCCGGCGGCTGCGACTCCCGCTCCTGCCTCCCCCGCGGCGCCGGCTGCTCCTGCGGCGCCGGCTCCGGTCAAGAAGTGACCCGTGCCGGGCCTCAGGCAGTTCAGCATCGCGCTGCGCTGGGCCCTCTGCCTCTCGCTCACGCCCCTCTTCGGCCAGGGGCGTTCTGATCTGCGCCTGCCCCAGCTGGGCAAGGAGGAGTCCGCCAAGGTCCTCTCGGACCTGCGCAACTCCCGTCTCACCGCCGACGTGTGCTTCCGATTCGAGGCCGTCCACCGTCCGCGCCGCGGCGAGGAGTCAGCCCCGGTCAAGGGCACGCTGTGGGCCGGTTCCCGCGGCCTGACCCACTACCTCAGGATTGAGATGGAGGACGCGGCTTCGACCCGGATCCTCGCCCGCAAGTCCGACACCGGCAGCGAAGTGCATGTGCATGCGGACGGCAAGGCGGGCAAGGTCGCGCCCGGGACGTTCACTCCCCTTTCCCCGGGGCTGCTGATCAGTGCCTTCGACCTTCAGCTCCCGTTCACCCACTGGCCCGACACGCGCTACGCTTCCACCGAACGCGGCGTGCGGCCCATGCACGTCTACCGCGCGCGGCAGGCGGGGATCGACGGCGAGGTCGAATTCGGCATCGACCACTCCTTCGGCGCCGTGCTGCAGGTCCAGGTGAAGTCGGGTGACGGGAAGTCCGTCCGCATGCTGGCGGTCGAGGATTTCGCCAAGGCCGGCGAGCAATGGGTGCTCGGCGCCTGCAGCGTGCGTGACGAGGCCTCACGGGACATGGACGTCCTGCGATTCACCGAAGCCGCCCTCGGACTGGCTCACGATCCGTCGCGCTTCGACGAGGCGACGCTCAGTCGCCCCGCGGTCCGTCCGACCACCTTCCAACCGCTCTGAACATGCCCGCTGACCTCAGGCACGTCACGCGCTTCTGCGACGCTCTCACGAATCGCCGGGAGGTTCCCGACTTCTCCGACGCGCGCAACGGCCTGCAGCACCGCGGCAGGTCGCGAGTCCGCAAGGTGGGCGCCGCGGTGGACGCGGGCACGGAGGTCTTCAAGGCCGCGGCCAAGCGGGGCGTGGACTTCCTCATCGTGCACCACGGAATGCACTGGAAGCCGGTCTCCCCTGCCCGGACCGTGGCCTCCGCACGCAGGGCCGCGCTGCGCCGGAGCGGACTCTCGCTCTACTCGAGCCACCTCCCGCTCGACGCCCATCCCGTCATCGGGAACAACGCCCTGATCGCGGCCGACCTGGGACTGCGGGTGATCGACTGGTTCGTGGACTACGAGGGCCTGCCGATCGCCTGCGTCTGCCGTGGCATCCCGCGGGCGACGTTGCGACGAC
>JACCEB010324301.1_pt1 | contig 23967 bp, 17 predicted proteins | sample 7454761 | NCBI WGS metagenome assembly JACCEB01 (sample SAMN15323454, study PRJNA562643) | freshwater metagenome | isolation source: river surface water | place: USA:Blue River Watershed | collected 2017-08-18
CATCTCCAAAGTGCCCCACCCCATTTTCAGGATCAGGACAAACAACAGCACAAGAAAAAAGCGTCGGACAAAACCGCTTCCCTTTAAAACAGCCAGCGAAGTTCCGATCAAGGCGCCGACGACATTGCAGACCGCCATCACGAAGGCGGCAGCCAGAAAAAACTCGCCTGCCGGAACAAAAAACGCCAGCGCAGACAGGTTCGTGGTGAGATTAATCAGCTTGCTGGAAGCTGAGGCATTCAGGAAATCATAACCAAAGAAGCGCACAAAAATGAAGACTAAAAAAGCGCCCGTGCCCGGGCCAAAAAATCCATCATAAAAACCGAGCACCGCGCCCGCCAAAAGCCCCATCCAACGCTGCGCCCCCACAGAATGCCGTGGCGCATGATTTGCGCCCAACTCTCGCGAGCGCAGGGTCGAATAAGCCACCAACACCAGCATCACCAAGACTAAGGGCTGCGCAAAAGCCCGCGGCAGAAGGCTCACGGCGGCGGCGCCGAGCCACGAAAACACCAAAGCGCCCGCCAACGCCGGCACCAGAGGATTCCAGTCCAATCGGACCCCCCGGGCATAACGATAAGCGGCAAACACAGTGCCGGACACCGATGAAATCTTGTTCGTCCCCAAAAGGGCGCCAGCTGACCCATTGGGGACAAAGGAGAACAGGGCGGGTACCGAAATTAGGCCGCCCCCGCCAACAACAGCATCGACCAGTCCCGCAGCAAATGCCGCCAGGCCCAGGATCAGCAACACGCCGCCCTCAGGGCCGCCCGTCGCTCCGAATTCAAGCCACATTTAGAATTTTTTTAAATAAAAGAAGCCGTTTTTGCAGACAAAACAAGCCTTCTTGCTAGGATCGCCGGATGAAACCCTTAATTGTGACATCTGGAGATCCCGCGGGCATCGGGCCAGAGGTCGTGCTGAAGGCGGCCACAGCCTGGCTCGCTAGCTCTTCGGCAGCGCGGCCCCTGCTTGTGGCAGGAGATCCAGAATGGTTCGGTCAGCTAGGAATAAAGTTAAAAATATCCACTGAAAATATCAATTTTCTCCCTGTTAAGTGGAAAAAAGAAGAAATTTTATTAGGAAAGGTGGGAAAAAGTGCTGGTCAAGCTGGATTTGAATCGATCCGTCAGGCGGTCAGCCGGTGCATGTTCCGTGAGGCCGCCGGACTGGTAACCGCCCCCATTCAAAAGGAGTCTCTAGCCCTTGCCGGCCATGGCTGGCCAGGCCACACAGAGATGCTGGCAGAGCTCTCTAGCCCATCCGCTCCGCCTGCCGTCCGCATGATGCTCGTCAATCCTGAGCTCAAGGTAGTGCTGAATTCGGTGCATGTCGCGCTAAAAGACATGATCGACGGCCTGAACGTTCGGGACCTTGTACAGACCATTTTGCTGGCGCAAAGTGCTTGCCAGCAGCTCGGGATAGCGACCCCAAGAATCGCGGTGGCCGGCTTAAATCCGCATGCAGGCGAAGCAGGCCTATTCGGCCGCGAAGACCTAGACATCATTGGGCCCGCAGTAGCGCAGGCAAAAAGCCTGGGGGTCGATGTCTCGGGGCCCTGGCCGGGCGACACCGTATTCATGCGGGCCCGCCAGGCCAAAGAATTCGATGTCGTCATCGCCCAATACCACGATCAAGGGCTAATTCCGATTAAGTATCTGGGCCTAGATCAGGGCGTCAATATGACACTCGGCCTGCCCTTTATTCGAACCAGCGTTGATCACGGAACCGCCTTTGATATTGCAGAGCAGCTGATTGCAGATCCTGGCTCCCTGCTTGCGGCCATTGCATTGGCCGATCGACTGGCAAGCCAGCAGGAACAGGCCCAGCCCTCCTTAATGAATCACTGAGGCAAAAGGCAGCCGTGTCGAACCAAAAAAATCCGCAACTGATTGCAATCTGCGCTGGAAAAGTAAAGCCCATTTTAATTCGGCGTGAGCACGCCGACCAAGAGCTGCATCGAGTCGCTTCAGGCATTCACAAATCAGCCATCAGCACCCTCGGGTCACCCGCCGCAATAGACTGCGGCACATTGGGGCTTGACGATGACGAGCAGGCCGACCTTAGCGTTCATGGTGGAATTGATAAGGCCGTCTACTGCTATCCCGCAGAACACTACGAATTTTGGAAGGCCGCCTATCCCTGGCTTGCCGACCAAGAACATTGCTTCGGTGTAGTTGGAGAAAATTTATGTATCCAGGGCCTGATGGAGTCCCAGCTCTGGATCGGTGATTCTTTAGAAATTGGTCAGGAACTCATCCTGCGCGTGACCAAGCCGCGGGAGCCCTGCTACAAATTCAATGCAAGAATGCGCTCCAATGTCGCCGCCAAGCTCATGATGCAAAACGGATTGTCAGGTTGGTATGCCGCAGTCGTTCACGAGGGCCGGATCAAGGCAGGTGATGGCATACGCGTCAAGGCCGGGCCACGCGATATTACTGTGGCCCAGGAATATCAGCGGCTACTTAAAGATTAAGCGGCAAGGCGCTGCTCAAGCCGAGACTCAAAAACAGATTTCGTTTTCAGGAGCGCGGCCGGAAGGCCATGGCGCAGCTTCTCAAAAAGTTCTGCGTGTAAAGCAAACTCCTCTTGCCATGATTTTCCGTCGATCGCAGTAATGCGAGAAAACTGATCAGCGGAAAAAGTCAGTCCAGTCCAATCGATATCTTCATGGCGCGGAGTGATGCCAAACACATGCTCGGCGCCCTGCGCCCTGCCCTCAATGCGTTGAAGCATCCACTTCAAGACCCTGGCGTTCTCTCCAAAGCCGGGCCAAACAAAGCGTCCCTGCTCGTCTGTCCTAAACCAATTCACGCAAAAAATCTTCGGCAGCGGTGCGCCACGCTGGCCCAGCTTTGTGCCCAACTCAAGCCAGTGTGAAAAATACTCAGCTATGTTGTAGCCACAAAATGGCAGCATCGCAAACGGATCTCTGCGTACCACGCCCTGCTGTCCGGCTGCGGCTGCGGTGGTCTCAGAGCCCATAGTCGCCGCCATGTAAACACCCTCTTCCCAGTTGCGGGCCTCGGTCACCAGCGGCACAGTCGTCGAGCGCCGGCCGCCAAAAATAAAGGCGTCAATCACAACACCCTGTGGGTTATCCCATTCGGCATCGATGACCGGATTCTGTACCGAGGAGACGGTAAAACGAGCATTCGGGTGCGCCGCTTTTCTACCCTCGGCCTTCCCGATTTCCGGGGTCCAATCACGACCCTGCCAATCCAGACAGTGGGCAGGTGGGGTACCCATGCCCTCCCAGCAGACATCCCCGTCGTCGGTGAGCGCGACATTGGTAAAGATGACGTTCTCTTTTAGCGATGCCATACAGTTGAAATTGGTTTTTTCGTTGGTGCCAGGAGCAACCCCAAAGTAACCATTCTCTGGATTAATCGCACGCAGCCGGCCTTCTGCGTCCGGCTTGATCCATGCGATGTCATCGCCAATTGTGGTGATCTTCCAGCCGCCCTGATCCAGACCTTGCGGCGGAATCAGCATCGCGAAATTTGTTTTTCCACAGGCTGATGGAAAGGCGGCAGCGACGTGATACATCCTGCCCCAGGGGGCCTGCACTCCGAGGATCAACATGTGTTCTGCGAGCCAGCCTGCCCCACCGGACTCAGCCTCTTTACGGCCCATCGATGAAGCAATACGCAGTGCAAAACATTTTTTGCCCAGCAGCGCATTGCCGCCGTAGCCTGATCCATAAGACCAAATTTCCCGCGTTTTAGGAAAGTGAACGATGTATTTAGTTGCATTACATGGCCAGCTCACATCGCGCGCGCCATTGGCCAGGGGCATTCCGACTGAATGCACGCAGGGGACAAATTCGCCTGAGGGGCCAAGCACATCGTAGACAGCGCGGCCCATACGGGTCATCAGCCGCATATTGACCACAACATAGGGCGAGTCAGAGATCTCGACCCCGATATGTGCGATCGGCGATCCGAGCGGCCCCATCGAAAATGGAATGACATACATGGTGCGGCCCTGCATACAGCCCTCAAAGAGACCGTCAAGGGTCTGGCGCATTTCGTCTGGTGCCATCCAGTTATTGGTCGGGCCCGCATCCTCCTGCCGATCGGTGCAGATAAAAGTGCGGTCCTCAACCCGTGCCACATCAGAAGGGTCCGACCAGGCGAGAAATGAATTGGGCCGTTTAGAGGCACTCAATCGCTTTAAGGTGCCCGCCTTCACCATCTCCTGACAAAGCCGATCGGACTCCTCTGTCGACCCATCGCACCAAACGACCCGGTCAGGCTTCGTCTTGGCAGCAATCGTTTGGACCCACTGAATCAGCCCTTGGTGTTTAACGTAATCTGGAATAGCGTTCTGCATAGTCTTGTGTTTTTATTTAGGCACGCTAGTGTTTGGTGCCATGATTGCGCATTGTGCAAATTTTAACATTTCAGTCTGTCCGCTATGGCCATTAATGAGCCCTTGGTTTTCCTGAGTTGCGGGGGAACAATCGAAAAGATTTATCTCCCCGAGGCCGGCCGGCTGGGCTTTGACCGATCCCGGGTCGCCGACTGGGCCGAGCGCTGCAGAATCACCATTCCTTGGCGGGCTGAGACCGTCATGCTGATCGACAGCCTCGAAATGGTCGATCACGACCGCCAACAGCTGGCACAGAAAGTCGCCCAAACCCCGGAATCAAAGATCATTGTTCTACACGGCACTGACACCATGGCCGAGAGCGCCAGAACAACAATGCTGCATCGCAAAGAACACCAGACAGTCGTCTTTACAGGCGCCATGATTCCCGCAAGCCTTGGGCAATCCGATGCCCTCTTTAATTTTGGATTCGCCTGTGCAGCCGTTCAGTCTCTGCGGGCCGGCACCTATATCGCAATGAACGGAAAAATATTTCCTGCTGACCGGGCCCAGAAAAATACCGCCGCAGGCCGGTTTGAAGAACGGCCGGAATAGTCAGCCTGAGCACAGCCGCCAGGCTGACTATTTGCCGATACAAAAACTCCCGAAAATTTCGCCAAGTAAGTCGTCGGCAGAAAACTCCCCGGTAATTTCGGCAAGATGGGCCTGCGCCTGTCCCAAGCATTCAGCCAATAATTCAAGCTGTTGTTGGTGAAGATGCGACTCGGCCTCAAGCAGATCGGTCTGTGCCTGGCGCAGGGCCTGAAGATGGCGGGTGCGCGCCGAAAAAACCCCGACTGCAGGCTGCTCGCTTAAGCCGGCGATCTCGATCAACATGGCACGCAATTGATCTAGGCCTTGACCGGTTGTCGAAGAAATCATGACTGAGCCCCTCACTGCCGCATTTGTCTCTCGACTCAGCTGGGACGCTGTCTTTTTAGCAGGCACCAAATCAACTTTATTGTTGACTTCGATCACCTGACACATGGCCGGTACACGCCCTAAGACCCGACCCTCGAGTTCGAGATCAACAGCAATCTCACCGCTTGCGTCACGCATCAACAATACGGCCTGGGCCTGCTCAACCTCCTGCCAAGTGCGCGCGATTCCCAGCTGCTCAACCGTATCCTCGGTTTGTCGCAGACCCGCGGTGTCCACCACATGAATCACCAGGCCCTGCAAAACAATCTCCTGAATGATGCGGTCGCGGGTTGTGCCGGCGATCTCGGTAACCAGCGCAACCTCTTGTCCCGAAAGCGCATTCAGCAGAGATGATTTGCCCACATTGGGCGCGCCCACCAAGACCACTCGCAGGCCGTCACGCAAGGCAGCGCCCTGTTGGGCGGCCAGTAAGGTCCCCTTTAGGCTAGCCTGAATTTCCAGCAGCCGTTGCGCAACACCTTCGCGCGCAATGAACTCAAGGTCCTCTTCTGGGAAATCAAGGCAGGCCTCTACACGCACACGCAAATCAATCAGCCTCTGCTGTAAACCCGCTACGGCCTGACTAAAAACCCCCCGCAATGAGGCCAAAGCACTCAGGGCCGCCCGCTCTGATCCAGCATTAAGCAGACCCGCGACCGCCTCCGCCTGAGCGAGGTCAAGCTTGTCGTTCATAAATGCGCGGCGCGTAAACTCTCCTGGCTCTGCGAGACGAATCCGGCCTGCCGGCTGGCCCGCCGCATGGTGCTGAACCGAAAGGCATCGATTTAATATCGCCGAGAGCACCCCAATGCCGCCGTGGCCCTGAAGCTCCAGAACATCTTCGCCGGTATAGGAGTTGGGGCCCGGGAAAAAAATCGCAAGCCCATTATCAATTGGATTGCCCCGCCCATCAAGAAAGGCAAGATGGGTCGCATGACGGGCGGCCAACGGCCTGCCGCAGACCTCCTGCATGATGGGCCGAGCGGCAGGGCCAGAGACACGCACAATGCCCACCGCGCCCCTTCCTGCAGCGGTTGCAATCGCGACAATCGTGTCTTGCGACACCTCAGTACGCCAGTGCTCTAGGCCAAGCCCGCGAGCGCTCCACAGCTAGCGATGAGCAGCCGCGGCCCGCTCAATCTGTCGCATCACCGCCCATTGCTGAGCGATCGACAGCACGTTATTTACAAGCCAATACAGCACCAGGCCCGCAGGGAAAAAGAAAAAGAACACCGAAAAAACGATCGGCATCGCCATCATTACCTTCGCCTGAATCGGGTCAGGCGGCGGCGGATTCAACTTGGTCTGAATAAACATCGTGATGGCCATGATGATCGGCAAAATAAAATAGGGATCCGGAACCGACAAATCTGTAATCCAGCCAACCCATGGTGCATTACGCATCTCTACGCTGGCCAACAACACCCAATACAGGGCAATAAACACCGGGATCTGGACAAGGATCGGCAGGCAGCCGCCCAAAGGGTTAATCTTCTCGGTCTTGTAAAGCTCCATCATCGCCTGATTCAGCTTGGCCTTATCGTTTGCATAGAGCTCGCGCAGTTTCATCAGCCGTGGTGTGACCGCCTTCATCTTGGCCATAGATTTGTAGCTGGCCGCCGATAGTGGATAGAAAATCAATTTAATGATGACGGTCAACAGCACAATCGCCCACCCCCAGTTGGCAACCAGGCCGTGCAGCTGCTCTAACAGCCAATAAATTGGCTTCGCAAGAAATGTCAGCCAGCCGTAATCGACAACCAAGTCCAAGCCTGGCGCGAGCTTTTCTAAAACACTCTGCAGCTGGGGCCCGGCATAGAGCGTCGCCTCATGGGTCTGTTGGGCGCCCGGCGGGATTGAGGGCAGGGCTTGAATAAGTCCGATGCTGTAGAGGTTATTTTCGATACGCCGTGTATAGAACTCCCGGGGTGCATCATTTTTCGGAATCCATGCGCTTACAAAATAGTGCTGAATAATGCCGAACCAGCCATCGTTAGCATTCTTTACATGGGTTGCTTTGTTTTTTTCGATTTCAGAAAAATCGATTTTCTGAAACTTGCCCTCTTGGGTAAATACCGCTGGGCCCATAAACGTCTGATAGAACTGGCTCTCGCCGGGGGGCCGGTCACCGCCGCGCATCAACTGCAAATAAATCATTGGCGCCAGCGCATCGGCACCAGTATTTTGTACAGTATGCGCAACGCGAATTGTGTGGCCCTTTTCGTCTAACGAGAATGTTTTGGTGAGCTTTACACCACCCGACTCGGACACCAGCACGGCATGCCGCTTCGAATCAAGATCCTCGCGCAGGGGTCCTTTTTTAAATAGCGATGTGTGATTCGGAAAAGCCACCTGGGCGGCGGACTGGCCAACAAGGCCCGACTGGGCCTCATAACGACGGGAAGCAACAAGATCAAATAACACCACGCGTTGGCCGTCATAGGCCTCTGAGATTTGATCCCGCAAAACCGCGCGCACAATTCGCGCGCCTTGTAAATCAATCTCAAGTTCGATTTCGTTATTAGCAAGTGTTATTTTTTCTGCGCCCGCGGCGATCGCAGCGGCAGGCCCCGGCGCGGCTGGCTGGCTGTTGGGTGACAAAGCTTTTGAGGCGCTCGGGATCGCAGTTGAATCTGCCTTGGGGGCCGCCGGGGCTGAAGCCTGTCCTGCAGGTGTTACGGCAGCGCCTGCTTTTTCAGGCGTTGGGGAGGAGACCACCGGGCCACCAAAAAATGAGCCCTGCCCCGAATGCTTCATATAAGCATCCCAAAGCAACAAAAGGCTCATGGAGAAAATAATCCAAAGAATTGCGCGGCGAGTATCCATTGTGTTTTGGGCTATTCAGCAGAAGAAGTCAGGGGTTTACGATGGTGTTGCCGCGGCACGGGATCGAGGCCGCCATCACACCAGGGGTGACACCGACAGAGCCGTTTTGCACTTAACCACGCCCCAGAAAACAGGCCGTGTTCCTCAAAAGCCTCGATCGCGTAGTCCGAGCAGTGGGGCAGAAACCGGCATCTTGGACCAAGAATGGGCCGAATAGTCCACTGATACAGCCGAACGAACACCACCCCAAAAAAAGAGATGCGAAATCTCTTCATGGCTGTTGGCTGGCTGGTGGCGCCACAACAAAAGCCTTTGTTGCTTTTTCAAAAAGCGCTCTTAGCTCTGCCCGGCCCGATCCGCGAGGCGCTGCCCACTCGGGATTAACCGCGCCCGCCAGGCGCACCACCAAAGCAAACGGCTGAGTCGTGGGGTGAATGGCCAAAGTTTTAATCAAGCACTCTTTAAATGACTCACGAGACCAACGTTTAATGCGATTCCTTTGGTTTGCATGTCGAACGTGTTTTTTCGGCACAACAAACCCCAACCGAAACCCGCTATCGAGCGCAATTTTGTAAATCATGACGCTATTGCTGCGGGCCGCGGGCCGCGACCGCAGGGCCCGCCGGAAATCTTCCGGGGATCGCAAGCGAAAATCCCGCTTGCCCATATCAAGGCCCAGCCCCCTTCAGCCCGCGGGCTGACTGCCGTTAGACCGACAGGCGCTTGCGGCCCTTGGCGCGACGGGCGCGGATGACGGCCCGGCCACTGCGGGTCTTCATCCGGACAAGAAAGCCGTGGGTTCTTTTTCGCCGTACAACAGAGGGTTGAAAGGTTCTTTTCATTTCGTTTTCCCAACAAATGTTCTGTCCCAAATAGGATTCAGAAAGTAACCCGTCAGTATAAAAGAAACCTGGAATTGAAGCCATTGGCGTGGGCGGCCAGGCCTGTGGATAACTCTCTTAATCCGGTAAAATCCAAGCATGGAATCGCTGTGGCAAGACTGCCTTTTGCACTTCGAGCGGGAATTGCCAGGCCAGCAATTCCAGACTTGGTTTAAGCCGCTCGCCCTGCTTCGGATCGACCAAAACGGTCAAAGCAGTCGCGTCGTGCTGTCGGCGCCCACCCGGTTTAAGCAAAGCTGGGCAAAAAATCAGTTTTCTTCGGCCTTAAGCGCTTGGTGGTCCAGCCATCTTGGCACCCCAGTTGAGCTTGAAATCGAGATTAACGGCCAGTTGGCTCAGCCGGGCCGCCCGGAGCCCACCCCCCCTGTAGCTGGGGCGGCTGCCCCGGCCAAGCCAGAAAATAAAGGGGGCCCTCCTGAGCCAGCAACATCACAAAGCCGCCTCAATACTGACTGGAATTTTGAAACCTTTGTTCCCGGAAAGGCCAACCAGCTTGCCCGGGCCGCGGCCCTTCAGGTCGCCGATAACCCCGGCAAGGGCTACAACCCGCTTTTTATTTATGGTGGTGTAGGCCTTGGTAAGAGCCATTTAATTCATGCGGTTGGCAACGCGCTAATGCAACGCAACCCCAATGCTCGAGCCCGCTACATCCACGCAGAGGCCTATGTGAGCGATGTTGTACGGGCCTATCAACGCAAGTCGTTTGATGAATTCAAGCGTTATTACCATTCGCTCGATCTGCTTTTAATCGACGACATTCAATTTTTTGCCGGCAAACAACGAACCCAAGAAGAGTTCTTCTACGCCTTTGAGGCTCTTATTGCGGCACAAAAACAAATCATCATCACCAGTGATACCTATCCTACAGAGCTGGGTGAGATCAACCCCCGGCTATTAACGCGGTTTTCGTCTGGCCTTACTGTTGCAATTGAGCCCCCAGAGCTAGAAATGCGCGTTGCAATTCTCATGAAAAAGGCTGAAATTGAGTCATTCGCCCTGCCGGAAGAAGAAGCGTTTTTTATCGCAAAACAACTGCGCTCAAATGTGCGCGAGCTGGAGGGGGCGCTTAAGAAAATAATTGCTTACTGCGACTTTCATGACTGTGGGCCGTCTAACGAAACCGTACGTGAGGCACTCAAAGACATCCTTTCGTTACAAAAAACCCTTATCTCAGTCGAAAACATTCAGAAATCTGTAGCAGACTTCTACAACATCAAGGTCGCTGACATGTACAGCAAGCGCCGGCCGGCCAACATTGCCATGCCAAGGCAAATTGCTATGTATCTTGCAAAAGAGCTGACTCAAAAAAGTTTTCCTGAAATTGGAGACCTGTTTGGCGGCCGGGACCACACTACAGTACTTCATGCCGTCAAAAAGGTCTCGGATCTTCGCCTGAGAAATACCGAGCTCAACCACCAGCTTCATGTGCTTGAACAACAACTCCGTGGGTAAGCTGTGAATAAGATAAGACTACTCACCCACAACCCGAACACCAAAACAAACGCAAGCCGAGTTGCGCACAGCTTCGGTAAGTTACTCAAGAGTTATCCCCAGTTTTTCATTTCTTCTCGCGGCAGGCCCAGCAACGCCTTCGCCGCCATACCCACAGCTTTCGGGTCCTTTATCTACTAATCCTAATTTTCAATATCATGATTCTTATCAAAGCTCAGCGAGACGCCCTACTTAAGCCCCTGCAGACTGTTACTGGTATTGTTGAACGTCGGCATACACTTCCCATACTTTCCAATGTATTAATTAATAAAGACCAGCAAACCGTCTCGTTTTGTTCAACCGATATTGAAATGCAAATTCGGACGTCGTCCGAGATGGCCACGGGAGACGAACCCTTATCCACCACAGTCGCAGCAAGAAAGCTTTTAGATATTCTTAGGGCTTTGCCAGAGCAGCCCGAAATCACTGTTTCCTATACCAACAAAAAACTGTCGCTAGCCCAAGGCAAAGCCAAATTTAGTCTTCAGACGCTCCCAGCAGAGGACTTTCCAACCGTCGTAGCAGCGGATCAGTATCCAGCAAGCATTACGCTGCCCCAACGAACACTTAAACAGCTTTTGCATCTCGTTCATTTTGCGATGGCTCAGCAGGACATCCGTTATTACTTAAATGGGCTTTTGCTGGTTATCGACCAATCAAGCCTTAAGGCAGTGGCCACAGATGGCCATCGGCTTGCTTATAGCGCGGTGACACAAGACACCAAAGAGGTCGAAATCAAAATTAGCGGCGAGCGCCAAGAAGTTATTATTCCTCGCAAAGCAATCATTGAGTGCCAGCGACTGCTTGATGACTCGGATAGCCTTGTCACAATAGAGCTCGCTTCGAATCAAGCCCGGTTTCGTTTTGGTCAGGTTGAGCTTTTATCAAAACTTATTGAGGGCAAATTTCCGGACTATCAGCGCGTTATTCCTGCTCAACACCAAAAGATTGTGCCAATTAATCGGGAACGCTTTCTGGGCGCCTTACAGCGGGCTGCAATTTTAACGACCGATAAATTTAAAGGGGTGCGACTGACCCTTTCGGCAGGCTCACTTAAGATATCCTCAACAAACGCAGAGCAAGAGGAAGCATCAGACGATATTGAAGTTGGGTATCAAGGTGAGTCGGTTGATATTGGATTTAATGTTCAATACCTCATTGATGTTTTATCCAATCTAAAAAGCGACACCATTCATATTGCCCTACAGGATCCGAACGCGAGCGCATTGATTACCTCAGAAAGCGATCCAGAGTTTAAGTATGTGGTAATGCCAATGCGAATCTAACCTTTAATTGAATCGAGACCATTGAGTGACTACGGTGAAGGCTGTTTTAATGCAAGAACACGAAAATCTAGATCAGGCCCAGGGCTATGGGGCTGATTCGATCAAGATGCTCAAGGGCCTGGAGGCTGTTCGTAAGCGGCCAGGCATGTACATTGGGGACACCCATGATGGCAGCGGGCTACACCATATGGTTTTCGAGGTTGTTGACAACGCGATTGATGAGGCGTTGGCTGGCCATTGCGATGACATTGTTGTCACCATTCATACGGACAATTCAATTTCGGTAACCGATAACGGCCGCGGCATTCCGACCGCCATTCACAAAGAAGACGAGCTGGGCCGATCCGCTGCCGAAATTGTGATGACCGAGCTTCATGCGGGCGGAAAGTTTGATCAAAACAGCTACAAAGTCTCGGGCGGGTTGCATGGCGTCGGCGTATCGGTGGTTAATGCACTTTCTGATTGGCTTCGCCTCACCATACGGCGAGAGGGGCAGACCCATTTCATGGAGTTTCGTCTTGGGGAGCGCGTTGCTCCCTTGGCAGTAACCGGGCCGACGGATCGCCGCGGAACAGAGGTGCATTTTTTAGCGAGCCCCGAAATTTTTGGCCAGGTTGATTTTCACTTTGATGTGCTCGCAAAACGTCTAAGAGAGCTTAGTTTTCTTAATAATGGCGTGAAAATTCGGCTGGTTGATCAGCGCGAAGCCAAAGAGGAAAACTTTGCGTTTTCTGGCGGTGTTCAAGGCTTTGTTCAGTACATCAATCGGTCGAAAACAACACTGCATTCAAACATTTTTTACGCTTGTGCAGAAAAAGACCAAATCACGGTTGAGGCGGCCCTTCAATGGAATGACAGCTATAACGAAAACGTCCTGTGTTTTACCAACAACATTCCTCAGCGTGACGGCGGCACCCACCTCACCGGCCTGCGGGCGGCCATGACCCGTGTTTTGAATAAATACATCAGCGAATCAGAGCTTGCGAAAAAAGCCAAGGTCGAAACAAGCGGCGACGACATGCGCGAAGGCCTGACTTGCGTGCTCTCGGTCAAGGTGCCAGAGCCCAAATTTTCCTCCCAAACCAAAGACAAGTTGGTATCGAGCGAAGTTCGGCAGCCGGTAGAGGATGTGGTCGGCAAGGCCCTTGAAGAGTTTTTGCTTGAACACCCAAATGATGCGAAAACGATTTGCGGAAAAATTGTAGAAGCCGCCCGGGCCCGTGAGGCAGCCCGCAAGGCCCGTGAAATGACCCGCCGTAAGGGGGTCTTAGACTCCTTCGGGCTATCAGGAAAACTTGCCGACTGCCAAGAACGTGATCCCGCCCGGGCTGAGCTTTATCTGGTTGAGGGCGACTCTGCTGGGGGCAGCGCAAAGCAAGGCCGAGACCGCAAATTTCAGGCCATCCTTCCCCTTAAGGGCAAGATATTGAATGTCGAAAAAGCCCGCTTCGACAAACTGCTCGCCTCACAAGAAATCATCACACTAATTCAGACCCTGGGCACCGGGATTGGCAAGGAAGACTACAACCCAGATCGCCTTCGCTACCACCGCATCATCATCATGACGGATGCAGATGTTGATGGCTCCCATATTCGCACCCTTTTGCTTACGTTTTTCTATCGCCAGATGCCCGAGCTGATCGAAAGGGGCTATGTCTACATTGCTCAGCCACCGCTTTATAAAGTAAAGCACGGAAAAGAAGAGCGCTACATTAAAGACGACAGCCAACTTCAAGAATATCTGCTGACCCTGGCCCTGCATGACGCACAGCTTGTTGCTTCGGCGGCACAGCCCCCAAGCTCCAATCTCGCTGAGCTGGCAAAACTTTACCTAGCTGCCCACGAAGTCATTTCGAGACTATCTAAAATTATTGATGAACAGGCGCTTCAGGCCATTCTCGATGGCGTAACGCTTGATCTCTCATCGAATGAACGGGCAGTCCGGTCGGCAGAAACCCTTCAGGCCTGGATGAATCAAAAACAGGCGGCCGTTGCCGCCCTTCAGGACCAGCAAGTCAAGGTCTTTGCAGAATTTAATAGTCAAACCGAACGCTGGCGTCTGCGTGTTGAGCGGCCCTTCCATGGCAATCTTCGCCTCTCGTCCCTAGATGCGGACTTTTTAAACACCGAGGACCACAAAACCCTATCAAATGCCGCCACGGTTTTAAAAACCGCGGTCCCGCCGGGGGCAACAATTTCAAGAGGCCGCGGCGAGCAGGCCCGCTCGAGTCAGGTCCGAGATTTTGGACAGGCAATGCAATGGTTGTTGGCCGAGGCAGAGCGTGGGCTCACCAAGCAGCGCTATAAGGGCCTGGGCGAGATGAATCCAGAGCAACTCTGGGAGACCACAATGAACATTGAGAGTCGAACGCTGCTGCAAGTCAAAATTGAAGATGCTATTGCGGCCGACAGTATTTTTACAACTCTAATGGGCGAAGAGGTTGAGCCGCGACGGCAATTCATTGAGGACAATGCGTTGCGTGTCGCCAACCTTGATGTCTAAAGAAGGCGGCCCCAATGCCGGCTGATCTTTCTGATCAACTGGTCATTGCTCTATCCTCGCGGGCGTTGTTTGATTTTGAAGAGGAGAACCGACTCTTTGAGCAGGAGGATGACCGGGCGTATATGCAGCTGCAAAGCGAACGGCTACAGATCCCAGCAAATCCTGGTGTCGCCTTTTCTCTTGTAAGGAAGTTGCTGGCGTTTAATCGGCCAGACCACCATCGTGTCGAGATTGTGATGCTCTCGCGCAATGACCCGGTGTCGGGCCTGCGGGTCTATCGGTCTGCCCAGCGCCATGGCCTGCCGATTCAGCGTGGCGTATTTACGCGCGGCCGCTCACCCTATCGATATCTGAAGTCGCTTGGCGCCCATCTGTTTTTGTCTGCCAACGGCCCGGATGTAGAAGATGCGCTGCAGGCGGGCTACCCCGCTGCCCACGTTTATCCCCACTCCACCAGGGCCGCGGAAAACTTCCCCAATGAGCTGCGGATTGCATTTGACGGTGATGCGGTGTTGTTTAGCGATGAGGCCGAGCGGATTTATCAGGCCGAGGGCCTCGATGCCTTTGTCGCCCATGAGGCGCAGCGGGCTGAGACCCCGTTGCCGCCCGGCCCATTTAAGCCGTTGCTAGAGGCCTTGCATCGGCTGCAACAAGAAACCCGCGACGCTCAGACCATGCGCATTCGCACAGCCTTGGTCACCGCGCGTTCTGCACCCGCCCACGAGCGGGCGGTCCGCACTTTGATTGACTGGAACATCGAGATCGATGAGGCGATGTTTCTCGGCGGCCTAGATAAAGGCGATTTTCTTAAAGAGTTCGAGCCCGACTTTTTCTTTGACGACCAGACTCGGCATTGCGAATCCGGGGCTGCCGCCGGCCCTACCGGCCACGTGCGCTCAGGTGTAATTAATCAAAAATAAGCTAGGCGGCTTTAGCTCTTGCGCGTGACCGAGATGCCTTGGGGACCTTGGACGCTTCTGTTTTTTCCCCTGCTGAGGCTTTGGGCGATTTTGCTGGCCTCGCCTCAAATTCAAAGCCAATTTTTCCCTCCGGGGTCTTGACTAGAAACGCTTTAAATTTGCGCCGCGTACGCGCAGATACAAAACCATCCAAAAGATCAGTTTTTCCGGATTCAAGCAGTTTTTTAACTTGATCGGCCGAGATTGCTTGCTGAAGAATCATCATGCCGGTCCTAAAGTCGCAGGTGGGTGCCGGCCCAACGCTCTTTTCGCAGACGTATGCGGTGCCGTGGGCATATACGGATGCTTTGCATTTGGGGCAGGCCCCCAGAGACTCCTGGCCACTGAAATCAACGGGCTCGGCATCGGCCTCAGAGCCGCTATTGCCGAAATCAAATTCAAGCTTGTGTTCCGCGGTAATTTTTAGGCTGGCCATAAAAGGCCGGCCGAGTTTGCTGCGGAAACCATCGACTGGGCCAAATACCTTATCTTTTAGTAGTGATTCCACTTCGGGAATTTCGAACGCGCGGCCCCCGGGGATCTTGGAGATCGAAAAATCACAAGACGAGCATGCGAATCGGCGATAGTTTTCTTTTACCACCGACCCACACTTCGGGCAGGGCGTTGCGAGGGTGGCATAGTCGCCCGGAATGGTGTCGTTGGTGTAATTCTTCGCTTGGCTGACAATGTGCTCCGTCATCTGCGCGATTTCCCGCATGAAGTCTTGGCGGGATAAGGATCCGTTTTCAATTTGGCGCAGCTTGTGCTCCCACTCCCCGGTCAGTTCGGGCAATGACAGTTCTTTTACATCCAGGCCTCTGAGCAGCGTCATGAGCTGAAAGGCCTTTGCGGTCGGGATGAGTTCTCGGCCGTCGCGCAGCAAATATTTCTCGGCCAGCAGGCCTTCGATGATGGCGGCCCGTGTGGCGGGAGTTCCAAGGCCCTTACCTGCCATCGCTTCCCGCAGCTCATCATCATCGACAAGTCGGCCTGCGCCCTCCATGGCGGATAGCAGCGTGGCCTCGCTGTACCGGGCGGGCGGCCTTGTCTTTAGCGGCTTTGATTCAACGAGGCGTGCATCGGGTTTTTCTGATGCGCCGACCGCAACGAGTACGGCGTCATCAGATGCTGCATCCTTGCCGTAGACCACCATCCAGCCAGGGCTGGTGAGAACCTTACCCTCGGTTTTGAAATGATGGGGCCCGATGGTGCTGATCCGGGTTGTAACCTGAAATTCGGCCGCCGGATAAAACACCGCCAGAAACCGGCGCGTGACGAGATCAAAAATCTTCTGCTCAGGCTCCGATAGCGATTTCGGAAGCAGGCCGGTTGGAATAATCGCGAAGTGGTCCGAGACTTTACTGTTGTCGAATACACGCTTGTTGGGCCGCACCCATTTATTGCGCGTGATGTCTTTGGCAAACCCTGCAAATTCAGCTGCCGCACCGAGCGATTCGATGGTGGTCTGTACAGTACCAATATAGTCTTCCGGGAGGGCCTTCGAGTCTGTTCTTGGATAAGTGAGAACCTTGTGCCGCTCATAGAGCGCCTGGGCAATGCCGAGCGTGTTCTTGGCGGAAAACCCAAACCGGGCGTTGGCTTCTCGTTGCAGGCTGGTCAGGTCAAACAGCGCGGGCGCCGATTGTGATGAAGGCTTGCTTTCTTCGCGAACCGAGGCGGCCTTGGATTGGCATTCGGCAACGATGCGATCCGCTGCTGCTGCTTGCCATATGCGCTCCGGCCTGAGCTCAGGATCGGCGTCATTTTTCTTGAAATCAAGCGCAACCCAGCGGCCCTGATATTGGCCGGCCTGACAATCAAATGTCGCAACCACCTCAAAGTAGTCTCGCGCCACAAAACGCCGAATCGCCTCTTCCCGCTCGACCACTACGGCCAGTGTCGGGGTCTGCACACGGCCAACCGTGGTGAGAAAAAAGCCACCCTCTTTGGAGTTAAAGGCGGTCATGGCCCGGGTGCCGTTGATGCCGACCAGCCAATCGGCCTCCGAGCGGCAGCGGGCCGCATCAGCAAGGGGCATTAGTTCTTGGTCGGAGCGCAGCTGGGCGAATGCATCTCGTATCGCGGCGGGCGTCATGGACTGAAGCCAGAGTCGGCTGATCGGCTGCTTTGCCTTGGTGTGCTGAACGATGTAGCGAAAAATCAGCTCACCCTCACGGCCGGCGTCGCAGGCATTGATCAGCCGCCCCACCTCTTTGTTCTTAATTAACTTCGACAGGGTCTTAAGTTTTGCTTCACTTTTTGCGATGGGCTGGAGGTCAAAACTTGGGGGTATGACCGGCAGTTGTGCAAAAGACCACTTGCCACGCTTGACGTCGTATTTTTCAGGGGCAACGATCTCAAGAAGATGGCCCACTGCGGAGGCAATCACCATATCGTCCCGCTCAAATACGTCGTCGTGCTTTGTAAATCCGCCCAAAGCCTTGGCGATGTCTGAGGCGACGCTGGGCTTTTCGGCAATGACCAGAGCTTTGTCCATAGAGGCGCGGATCATAGGCGAGCAGTTTGGGCTGGAGCAAATATTTTTTCGCTGCCCGGCGACGCTTAAAATAATATAGTTAGTGCTTACTATTTACAAAAGATCGATTTTTTGCCACTTGCCGTCAGGGGTTCGGGCGGCAAGCCGCATGAGTTCCAAAAGCAACAAATCCCCATAAAGGCTAACGGGGGCCTGGCCGGACAGGCGACCAAGGGCGTCAACGTCCTGGGGGTGGGCATTTAGGTAGCCCAAAAGCCGCTGTAATTGTTCAGCCTGCCCGGGCTCAAGGCCAGCCGAATTCGCAAAAAGATCTGGGCCGGGCGAAAGATTTGGGCCGCCTGCTTTGGCCTTTCGGGCGGCTGCGGCAGGCTGCTTCAGCCCGAGATCCTCGAGCAGCTGCTCTGGCGACTGAACGGGCTGTGCACCCTGGCGAATTAGCTGATTGCAGCCCGCACTCTGCGGAAGGTGGATCGAGCCTGGAACGACATAGACGTCAATGCCGAGGTCCAGCGCATGCCGCGCCGTGATCAGAGAACCGCTTTTTGGCATTGCTTCCACAACGAGCACCGCCCGGCAAAGACCGGCAATGATTCGGTTTCGATTTGGGAAGTGCTGGGGCCTGGCGGGAGTGCCGGCTGGATATTCGGTGAGCAGGCAGGCCCCCTGCTGTTGGATTTCTTTTGCAAGGCCGGCGTGGTGTCGAGGATAAATTTGATCAAGCCCATTTCCCAAAATGGCTGCTGTCTTGCCGTAGCCCGATAACCCGCCACGGTGCGCGGCAGCGTCGATGCCCTGGGCAAGGCCGCTGATAATGGCCAGGCCCTCCCGCGAGAGGGCTGCCGCAAACCACATCGCATCGGCGCAGCCCTGGGCGGTGGCCTGCCGACTCCCGACAATCGCCACACCCGGCCTTTGAAAGAGTTGCCGGGCATAGGCCTCACTGCCCAGGCCGAACAATTCACGAACCGGCGGATGCGCCTGTTGAAGGGCCGTGGGAAAATCAGGATCTGAATCGAGAATAGAAAAAAGCAAAGGCGCGGGTTGAATGCTCATGGGGCTTGGGGCTCGGTTTTTGGCGGCACATTACCGATTCAATAGCGCCGGTGAAATCGTCCGGCCGTACTAGAGAGGCAGATCGATGGCGATTCTTGAACTATTGCACTACCCAGATGAGCGGCTAAGGACCGTTGCGCAGCCTATCCGCGAGGTGAATGATCGGATCCGCCGCATTGCCAACGACATGGCAGAGACAATGTATGCCGCCCCGGGGATCGGCCTCGCTGCCACACAGGTGAACATTCATGAGCGCATGATTCTGGTGGATGTTTCCGAAGACCGCTCTGACCTTCGCATTCTCATTAATCCTGAAATCATTGAGGCAAGCGCGGAAAAGAAGCTTTTTCAAGAGGGCTGCCTGTCGGTGCCCGGAATTTTCGATGATGTGGAGCGGCCAGATCGAATTCGAGTGCGCGCACTCAATCAAGATGGCCAGACCGTTGAGTTTGAGGCCGACGGCTTGTTATCGGTCTGCATACAACACGAGATCGATCACCTCGACGGCAAAGTCTTTGTGGATTATTTGTCGCGGCTAAAGCAAGGCCGAATCAAAACTAAAATGATTAAGGCAAAAGAAAGCGGCGCCTTTGAAGCGGATCAGGAGTTTTCTCGTCGTCACGATCGAATGGCCCAGAAGGCTTAGATCAAGCGGCCCAATCAAATGCGGATTGTTTTTGCCGGCACGCCGGAGTTTGCTCGCGTCTCGCTTCTCGCCCTGATTGAGGCAGGTCATGACTGTGTTGCGGTGATGACGCAGCCTGACCGGCCCGGCGGCCGCGGCCGGCAGCTGCTGGAGGGCCCCGTAAAGCGTGAAGCAAGCCAGCGTGGTCTGCTGGTGATGCAGCCCACATCGTTGAAAGCGACCCACCCTGAATCGGGCCCGGCACTTGATCGGCTGCGTCAGCTCGCGCCAGATGTGATGGTGGTAGTGGCCTATGGCCTTATTGTGCTGCCCAAGGTCTTGGAGATACCTCGGCTTGGATGCATCAATATTCATGCATCGCTTTTGCCACGCTGGCGCGGCGCCGCACCTATTCAGCGTGCGCTTGCAGCGGGAGATCGTGAGACTGGGATCGCCTTGATGCAGATGGAAGAGGGCCTGGATACCGGGCCGGTCTGGGCAGAGTACCGATGCCCGATTGGCCCGGACGATAACTTTCAAAGCCTGCATGACCGCCTGGCCGACATGGGCGCCCGGGCAATCGTTGATCTGCTTGCAGAATTTCCGCCGCCTGGCCGAAGGCCAAGGCCTCAGGCCGAAGAGGGCGTAGTCTACGCACACAAAATTATGAAGGCCGATCTGGAAATTGATTGGTCAAAGCCGGCCCTGGCGGTCCGCGATCAGATTCGGGCCTATGATCCTGCACCCGGTGCGGCTGCGCGCTTTGGGGGCGAACTGGTGAAGTGCTTTGAGCCCAGGCTTTGGCCCGAGGCCTTGAAAAAGTCGATGCCAGGACAAATTATTAAGATTGATCAGGACGGCCTGGTCGTCGCCTGCGGCGAGGGGGCGATCACGATCGGGGCCGCACAGCGGCCAGGCGGCCGCAGGCTCAAGATGCGGGAATTTTTAAACGGCTGGCCGGTCAGAGCAGGCCAGAGTTTCAATTTAACTGAGTGAGAGGAATGGCATGTTCAATTGGCTAAAAACAGCGGTTTTGATGGCAGCAATCGTTGCGCTGTTTGGTGTCATCGGGGCATCTCTGGGCGGCCAGAGCGGGATGCTGCTGGCCCTTGGATTCGCACTCTTAATGAATGTTGGAGCCTATTGGTTTTCTGACAAGCTGGTGTTGCGGATGTATAACGCCCAGCAGGTGGATGGCTCAACTGCGCCTGAGCTCTACAACATGGTGCAAGAGCTCGCCGATAAGGCGGGCCTCCCGATGCCGCGGGTCTACATCATTGACGACCAGGCACCGAATGCGTTTGCAACCGGCCGCAACCCCGAGAATGCGGCGGTCGCCGCGACCACCGGCATCATGCGGCTGCTTTCAGCCCGCGAGATGCGGGGCGTGATGGCCCATGAGTTGGCCCACGTGGCCCACCGCGATATTTTGATTTCAACGATATCGGCCACCATGGCGGGCGCGATCTCCGCGTTGGCTAACTTTGCGATGCTGTTTGGCGGCCGAGATTCTGAAGGCCGGCCGAGCAATCCGATCGCGACCATCGCGGTAATGCTGCTGGCGCCGCTTGCCGCCAGCCTGATTCAAATGGCGATCTCGCGTGCCCGAGAGTTCGAAGCCGACCGTGGGGGCGCCGAAATTTCTGGTGATCCCCTGGCCCTGGCCAGCGCACTTGAAAAGATCGATCACTACGCCAGGGGCATACCCTTCGAGGCGGCCGAGCGCCACCCCGAGACGGCACAGATGATGATCATGAATCCCCTATCAGCCCGTGGTGTGGCAGGCCTTTTCTCAACCCATCCAGCGACAGAGGATCGTATTGCCCGATTGCGAGAGTTCGCTCGGGCCATGAATGGGTAGGCCTGTCGGCAGCCCCCCGCTGTCGGCCAGCTTTGCCGCCGCCGCCCAGGCGATCGCCCATCGACTGTCGGGGGGCCAGGGCGCAGGCGCACCCCGCACCCCGGCCGTTACCGATCTTATTTACCGGGGCACCCGCTACTGGGGCCTCGCCCAGGTCCGCTGTGGCCGCCTCGCCCAACAAAAACCAGACGCTGAGATCGTTGCCTTGTTGGCGATCGCCTGGGCTGCAATTGATCAGACACTGCGTGAATCCCATGTCGTTGTCCACGAGGCGGTCGCTGCCGCAAAGAAGCTAACTTTGGCTGCCGGCCGATCCGAGGCCGCAGCAAAAAAAATCTCAGGCTTTGTGAATGCGTTGCTGCGGGCGTCTTTATCGGACCCTGTGGCCTGCGCAAAAGATCGCGAGCAGCCAATTGCCCGCTGGAATGCGCCCGCCTGGTGGATTGAGCGCGTTGTCGCAGATCACAAAGACAGGGCGGAGGCGATTCTTGATGCGTTGATCACGCGGGCCCCGCTGACGGTCCGGCTTTGCGAGCCGTATCTCGATGCGCAGCAGTTTATTCATGCCTTAAGCGAGAAAGGGCTCGCCGGATATTCGGTGGGCCCTCATGCTGTTGCGATAGAGCCGGCGGTGCCGGTCACCGAGATCCCCGGCTTCTCACAGGGCTGGGCGAGCGTGCAGGACAGCGCCGCACAGCTTGTTATTGATCCAATACAAGAGTTTTGTCGGCGGCGCGGCCGGCCGCCAAAAATTCTCGATGCATGTGCTGCGCCCGGCGGCAAGACCTTTGCGATCGCGCAGAGCGTTCAGGCGGAAATATGGGCGGCGGATGTTTCCCCGGCGCGCTTAAAAAGAATGCGAGATGATTGGGCCCGCATCCTGCCGACCGCCCAGTCCAGCCTGCAGTTTGTTCTGCTTGATGTTCTTGATGAGAGCGGCTGGAGCAATCAGCCCGGGCTCGATGCTGGCTTTGATGTGATCTTGCTGGATGCGCCTTGCACAGGCTCGGGCATTACACGCCGCCAGCCGGAGATCCCCTGGCGACGAGACCCGAAAGGCCTGAAGGCTGTCGTTGATACCCAACGCAGAATGCTGGATACCCTTTGGCGAAGGCTGCTTCCCGGGGGAGAATTGATCTTTGTGACTTGTTCGGTGTTCGCAGCGGAGGGCGAGGCACAGGAATCGGCCTTTCTCGGCCGAACTCCGGACGCGTTGCCGCTGCCCTCCCCCGGCAGGCTTTTGCCTGTGACCAATGCAGAATGCGGAAATGATCAGGATGGATTTTTTTATGCCAGGTTTCAGAAGCAGAAGCATGATGGCCCTGACGCAGGTGCTGCTCGTCATCGCCATGCTGATGCCGGCCTTGGCCACGCGCGCTAACGAGACGGAGTCGGTTCGACTATCTCGGCCCGTGCTCAGCCTGGCAGCAGAAAACGCCTGGATGATTGATGCCGATGTCCAGGTGACACTGAACTCTGTACTGATTGATGCCCTAAAGCGTGGTGTGCCCCTGGTTTTTTCGGCTGAGTTCGAAATTTTAAAAAAGCGCTGGTACTGGTTTAACGAAAGATTGCTTAGCCAGTCTCGGCCCTTGCGGCTGAGCTTTCATTCCGTGACTCAGCAGTACCGGGTCAGCCAGGGCGAGCAATTGCTCTTGATGACAGCCAACCTTGATGAGGCTTTAGCCGCGACGCTCAATGTACGTCAGTGGCAGGTCGCGCTTGCTGCCGGAGAGGCACCGCTACAAGATCTGATGCAGCAGGTTGCGAAGACACCTGATGCCTATGAGATTCGATTCCGCACCCGTCTTGATAGCGCACAGCTTCCAAAGCCGCTGCAATTAAATGCACTGACCAATCGCGATTGGAATCTTTCAACGGAGTGGGTAAGGCCGCAGCTGAGCCTGTCAGGACCAGGAAGCACGCAATGAGCCTGGCTTTAAGAATCGCGCTGCTGCTGGTCGTTGTACTGGCGGTGGTGCTGATGCTGCTGCTGGCCTCAGCAAGCTCAAGCAGCTCGGCGCTCGATCAGTTTTACCCATGGCTCGTCGGCGCGAGCGGGGCGGTTGCCTTGGCAATGGTCGGCCTAACGATCGGTGTGATTGTTCGGGTCTGGCGCAGATTCAGACGGGGCGAATTCGGCACGCGGATCATGATTCGGCTGGCAATCGCGTTTGCTTTGATTGGCGCGGTTCCGGTGGCCTTGGTGTCATTTGTTTCGGCCCAGTTTCTTGCGAAAACCATCGATAGCTGGTTTAGCCAGGGTGTGAACGTCGCCCTTGCGTCTGGCGTGTCGCTCGGCCGGGCCTCGCTTGATGGCATTCAGTTCGATGCGCTTGCCAAGGCGAGGCGACTGGTCATTCTTTTGGAAGACTCGCCCGCCAACCAGATGATCGGCACCATCGAGCGTGTGGTGGATAACCGTGAGGGCGTTGATGTTTTGGTGATGACTGGCGCAGGCGCTGTACTTGCGAGCCGCAGTGCCCGACTCGGCACCCTTGTGCCGGAGTTGCCGCCGATCGAGGCCCTGAATCGGGCCCGTGTTGCACGGCAGTTTGTTTCGGTAGAGCCTGTCTTATCGGGGCCCGAGAAGGGCCTGCAAGTCCGCGCCATCGCCATGACCAGCCGAGTCTCTGCCCAGGGCGATGAGACCCGTTTTGTGCAGTGGGTCG
>JACCEB011005578.1_pt1 | contig 23916 bp, 21 predicted proteins | sample 7454761 | NCBI WGS metagenome assembly JACCEB01 (sample SAMN15323454, study PRJNA562643) | freshwater metagenome | isolation source: river surface water | place: USA:Blue River Watershed | collected 2017-08-18
AGCCGCACCGGAATTGAGGTATCGGCCAAGACTTTAATATCGTGGTGACGGGCATCTTTGCGAATGGCATTCCAGATGCGCTGCAGGGGCAGATTCGGGCCTTCGATCCACTGAAAGAACATGCCCCGATCAAAGACCAGAATGCCGGTGACGCCCTCATCGCGATTGCGGGCACGTGAGCCCGCCAAGAGATACAGCAGGTCCAGCTCAGTAAATCCTACTGAGGCCTTGCTGTGATAAACGATGGTCGATAAGGTGGTCACACCAACTCCCGGGGGTTACGCTGCATCACGAGAGTATGACCAATGCCGATCAATTGCAATTCACAAAACGAAAATTAGTTTAGTCGTTGCGGCGGATCACAGGGCACCAAGACCGCCCATTAAAGGCCATTGCGCACCAGAAGTCTGGGACAAATTGAAAGTCTTCAATCCAGAGTAATGTTGAGAGCGGTATCGAAATGTTGTCCATGTCAATCATTGCATAGCCCGCGGCGCGGGAAAATTGCAACGCTTGAGCGGTTGCTTGGCCGGAAATCCACTTCAACGGACAACGCTCAGGATAATGCGGAATCCGCCAATGATTTTCTCTGCCCGCCTGATCAGGACAAAGCACAGCGCTCAGCCGCGACAAAATGGCAGTCACACGCTCAAATGGAATTTGCGATAAATCCCACAGAGTGTATTGCGCATCGCAGGAGATCAGCCGTCCGCCCTCACCTAAAAATGCTTTAAATCGCTGCGGCAGCATCGGTGAGACCCGCAGATTGGGCTGATTCGGCAAGAGACCGCCCAGAGGCACGGCCCGATCCAAGACCCAGCGGGCGGCCATCCGTCGGGCAAGCGCAGCAGCAGGGTGGTCAGGTTGGGCTTCGGCCATCGCCAAAAGGACGGGCACCGAAGGATGCCAATGAAAACTCTCCGATACTCCGTGGTCTTGTGGGCCCGCAATCACACCGGCCGCGGCCGCAGGTGCCTCTGCCAGCAGGGCATTTACCCCAGTGAGAATTTCATCGAGTGCGCGCTCAATGTCATCGGACATCGTTGGAAATTTCCTAGCGCTTTTCGTTCATCGACTGCACGGATTCAGAAATCGACTGCAGTTGTTGCTGCAGATTTCGAAGGGGCTCAGCGACCGGCTGTGAGCGAGAATCAAGCAGCATATTTGTGACTGAAAACTGGGCCTGCGATAGGCCAACACCGACCTCGCGCAAGGCGCTTGCTGAAGATGGCCGAGCTACGGGCCGCTCACTGCGCAAGCTAAATAATAAAGCTGCCGCACCACAAAGAATCGCGAAAGCATTCAATACTGCCCCTAGCGCGACACCATTTTGAATCAACAGCAGTGCACGGCCCTCAGTGATCCAGGAGAGGTCCTGCAAAAAACCAATCCCGAGATGCCAGCCATTGACAAAGAACTCCATTACCATCTCAGCCGGTGTCAAAGAGGGACTTGCCCCCTCGGTCTTGGTCCACTCCAGCTGCGGCATAACCATGACCTGCCAGGCGTCGCCCAGCGGACTCAGGCCAATGATCCAGCACAGGCCGGCCATCAAGAGTGCGATGCGGATACGTTTCACAGACTGGCCTCCAGCGACGGCAACGGACGCAATCGGGCTGATGCAACAGTTGTTGTATCGAGCCACTCTACCGAATCGGCAGCAGCAGCAAGCCAATAATTTCCGGTAGTTCCAATCACGACTGCAAGCTTAGGCTCAGGAAGCGCTGACTGCTGCGACAACTCAAATAAACACCATGGCTCGGCAATCAAGGTGGGCTGGCCCTCCAGCAATCCGAAAAAGACATCGCCAGAGGCTGGTCTCATCAGCTGCGCAGTGGCATGAATTCGATGGACACTGGACTTTGGCAGTTGCAAGGAGTCGTCGCCCCGCACCACCCGAATGGATTGCTCAGACAAAGCTATGAGAGTTTCTCCTCGATAAGTCGACGCAGAGTTCCCTGCGAACGCTGGAAATACTCTCGGCGCGCAACCTCATTGCCACGTAAATAGGAGACGACCCAGGGCCAGTTCTCTTGGATCCAAAAAATTCCACCAAGCCGGGACTGGCCCACCGAACCGGAAAAATCCTTCATCGCCTGCGCTGCATGGGCGGACCAGACCTCGGGCGTGACCCATTCGATTCGCGGCACCACCACGATTTGGCTCTCGTTATAGCGCACAAGCTTACGCAGCCGGTTCAAATCCCGATTGGCGATCGCTAGGCATCCATCCGAAGCCTGCGGTGCGCGGACATGCAAGCTATCCGGCACGCCGTGAATCCAGATGCCGCTGCCGGTTCTGCCTGAGTGGCTGTCAAAGGCATTCGGATAATCGAGCGTCATCGCGTATTTGCCTAGAAAACCATCCTTGCGCGGATCACGAATCTCAAACTGGATGCGATAAACACCCAGGGGCGTCTTCTGATCACCCTCCCGAAATTTGTCTGCACCCCATAAGCCAATAGTGGTGTAGAACTCTTCCTTCAGCACGGGCCGGCCTTGCTTGCTTACAAAAACATAAAGCCGCGATCGACTCGCATCCGCCAAAAGAATCGGAATATTTTTATCGGCAGACCGTGGCATGACCACCAGATTCTTTGGCACCATGCCCTCGGGGGTAACCTCAAGCCGCACGCGGGCCTCATCAAGGAGGTCACGGTCAGCGCCATTTAACTGCACGGGCCGGCCGGCGAGCGCAATCATCGACTGGGCCTGCAGCCAGTGGGCAAGCCGTGATTTAGGCTCCGATTTCAGTGCATCGCCGGCAAGGCCAGAGCTCGAATCCAGGCGTCCGGCCACGAGGGCCTCTGCAGCCTTACGCAGCTCTGCATCGGCGGCCAGGGCCTGCGATGGGGACAGTGGGGGTAGGCTAAGTAGTGTGGCGAAAAGACTAGCAAGAAAAAGCCGCATTAGCGACCTTCCTCCCGAAGGATCTTCCATGCGCCCGCCTCGCGGGTCATGATCGCCGTTTTTACTGAGTTCAATTTCAGATTCCCCGCCTCATAGCGTTGCCGAAATTTAACTTCGGCATCGCCGCCTGGCAAGAGCTTGACCCGAATATCGCTAACTTTGACCGCCTCGAGATCGGGCCGTGTCACACGGGGCCGACGATGCGCCTCCCAGGCTGCCCGCGACGGAAACTGCTGCGGCTCGAATCGATCAGAGTAGGCCGCTACGTAACGCTTAAAGTCTCTGCTTGCCCAGGCTGCAGCCCATTGCTGGATTGCTGCGACGACTGCGGCCTCTTCTGACTTGGGATCGCCCGCCCCTCGGGCGGCAGCTTCGGTTTTGGCGGCAGGACGTTCGCCTTTTGCCTCTTGTGAACGCTCTTGGGTTGCCGAAGGCTTGGCTTCTGATTTCGCTTCAGTTTTTGCCTCTGCCCTCGGGTCAGCCGACGATGATTTTGTGGTGGCCTTCGGTGGCGGCTCGACGGACGCGCCGGGCCGTGGCTCGGTCTGGGCCAATATCACTGGCGGCTCACCGCCAGCCGGCGAGGAACCCCGCAGTGTTAATTGGGTGTTGGGCGGCTTCTTGCCCATGGCCTTTGCATAAGAAACCGCTGCCTGCTGACTGAGAATCTCACGCAGGTTATTAAATGCCGCAACGGTCTGCGAATTTTTGTTTAAGGCTTCTTCCAAAACCTCGCGGGCCTGATCAAGTTTGCCCATTTGCGCCAGGGCCAAAGCGTAATCATTGGCCAGTTCAATGTCATCGGGCCGTTTTTTTATCCAAGGCTCAAGGACTTTAATGGCACGCTGGGGGTTTTTCTCTTTTAGCGCTGTAGCGGCGCGCTGACGATCACGAAGCAGTTCCGGATTCTCAGAGGCCAGCGCAGGAAAAATACTGCAACACCCAAGGGTAAGCGCAAGGCCTGCAGCCCACATCTTCGTTTTCATGGCCCCTAGTTTACTCGGCGTTCGGACCAGATTCGAATTCCCGCCGGCGTCTTGCGCCAAACCAGCTCCTTGAGGTCTTCGCTTTGGTGGCTATCCGACCGATACCGCTGGCGAAATCGCACCGTAATCTCGCCGGGGCCGGTCTCACGAAACGACAGATCTGTAAGTTCGACCTGGATGAAACTCGCCTGCTCCATACGCTGAGAGCGAATGCGGAGATGGTCCTCGACCCCGGCGAACTCCCGTGAATAAAGGCCTGCATACTCCTGCGCACTGCGGCTGCTCCAGAGCCGGGTCCAATCCTGCATCGCGCGCTCGACATCGGTCCGCAGCATCTGAGATGGATCTGGAGCCTGCGGGGCTGACGAGACGCCCGAGCCCGGGCCAGTCACCTCGGTGGCCGACGCTGCCTCCTTCGTTGCAGGCGAAGTTGGGCGCACGGACTTTGCGACCGGCCGCTCGACATCAGTCTCGTCCATTCGATGAAGTCCGATCCCGACAGCAGTCAGCAACACAAGAATTCCAGCAATCGGAAGCCAGCGCCGACCCGGCTCGCCATCAGCCTTTGCTGCCGGCAGCATCGTGTTGGAGGACTCACTTAAGTTGGCAAGACGGGTCGGCATCGAGAGTGCCTGCCAGTCTTCGTCTCGCCAGAGGGCCTCGACCTGCTGCGTAATGCCCAGGGCCTCGGCTACCGTCATGACCGCTCTCTTGCAGTAAGCGACTGTATGAAAGGAAGAGCCCTTGCCGGCCTCAATATCCAGCAGGTGGTTTTTTGCAACCCCAGTCTTGCGGCACAGGCCATCTATATCCAGCTGCTGGGCAAGTCGGGCTTCGCGGATCAGTTGCGGTATCGACATAACATCAAAACACTGAATCGGACACTGCAGCGACGTCAAACGTCCTGACGCCGAATGCCCGGCATTATGCCTGATGCGGCCAGATACGCTTACCGCCGCTTGCGCGGTCAATCTCCTGCATGATGACCTCGTGGGCCTGAAGCTCCTCGTCGGTGGCGCGCCGTACGATGAGTCCAGTCGTATCTATAGCGATTCCTGCCTCCCGAGCATCTGCATCATCCTCTGACGAAATCAACAGGGCCTCTTGGCCACGGGTCATGGCGAGGTAGACCTCCGCAAGCAATCGGGCATCAAGCAAGGCCCCGTGCAGCACGCGGTGCTCGTTTGAGATTCCATAACGCTGGCAGAGCGCGTCCAGGGAATTACGCTGACCGGGATGCAGCTCTCGGGCATGGCCCAGGGAATCGGTAAGACGGGTGCAGTAGCTCGAAAATGGCTCAAGCCCGGCCCGCTTTAATTCAGCATCCAGAAAGCCGCGATCAAACTCAGCGTTATGAATCACGACCTCGGCGCCCTGCACAAACTCAACCAGCCCCTGCGCGACCTCTGCAAAGAAGGGCTTATCTTTCAGCTGATCCCAAGTCATGCCATGGACCTGAGTGGCCCCTTCATCTATCTCGCGCTCCGGGTTAATAAAAACATGAAAAGACCGATCGGTAATCCGGCGATCAATGCACTCAATACAGCCGATCTCAATGAGCCGATGGCCCTCTTCGACGCGCAGGCCTGTAGTTTCGGTATCAAGCATGACCCAGCGCATGGGACCTCCGCCTGCGAAGACGATCAAAAAATAAAATCACCGAAGGTAGTACGAATAGCGTCAGCAGCGTGCCCAGTGTCATCCCGCCCACAATCACCCAGCCGATTTGCGAGCGGCTCTCTGCGCCCGCACCTCGCGCGAGAGCTAGTGGAAGTGCGCCCAGGACCATGGCGCCGGTGGTCATCAAAATCGGCCGCAGTCGCAACACCGCTGCCTCCACGACCGCATCCCGCATCTCACGGCCCTGCTCCCGGAGTTGATTGGTAAATTCGACGATCAAAATGCCATGCTTTGTGATCAGACCCACAAGTGTGATCAGGCCGATCTGGCTGTAGACATTGAGCGTGCCGCCCGTGGCTTGCAAGGCCGCAAGCGCGCCTAACATCGACAAAGGCACAGTGAGCATGATCATGATCGGATCTTTAAAGGATTCGAACTGGGCTGCCAAAACCAGATAGATAAACAGTAAGGCGAGCATGAAGGTGATACCAAGACTGCCAGAAGCCCGAACGAATTCGCGCATCGAGCCGGAAACATCGGTGGCATAGCCGGCGGTCAAGTGTTTGGCGGCCGACTCCTCCAGAAGCTTTAAGGCCTCGCCCTGCGTGTAGCCTGGCGCGAGATTTGCGCTAATGGTGATCGAGCGACGCTGACCAAAGTGATTCAGCTGGCGGGGACCAATCGTCTCCTGTACCCGCACCAGAGAAGAAAGCGGCACCATCTGATTCGCTTGATTACGAACAAAAATTTTATTGATGTCATCGGGCGTGTTACGGGCATCCGCCTCGACCTGAACAATCACATCGTATTGGTCACCCGCACGCTTAAAACGCGTGACCTGCCGACCACCCATCATGGTCTCAATAGCTCGGCCAATGGCCTCCACAGAGACTCCCATATCGGCGGCCCGCTCGCGATTGACTGTGATGCTCAGCTCTGGCTTGTTCAATCGCAGGTCGGTATCGACTCCAAGGAAATTCGGATTCTTCATCACATCGGCCACAATCAAGCCAACGGTTCTGCCCATGGCATCATACGAATCAGACGAGGTCACCACAAAACTCACCGGCCGATCGCGAATCGACTGGCCCAATGAGGGTGGGGCATTCGGAAAGGCCAGCACTCCCGGGATCGACGCCATTCGCGGCTGAATCTGTCGAATCATCTCCACCGTCTTGCGGTCACGCTCCGCCCAATCCACAGTGCGCAAGAACGCCACCGCCTGATCGACGGTGGGATTGCCCGCCACAACAAAAACCCGGTCGACCTCAGGCAGCGTCTTACCGATCGACTCAATTCTTCGAGCATAGTTCTCGGTGTATTCCAGCGAGGCGCCATCAGGCCCGCTGATCACAGTAAAGATTACGCCCCGATCTTCAATTGGGGAGAGCTCCTGCTTCATATTCACAAACAACACGCCACAGAGCACGGCGACCGCTGTAAACACCCCGCCGATCAGAAGACCGCGGCGCAGCGTCCACTGCAAAAGCCTGCGGTAGTTCTCTGTAAGCCGATCCAGAAACCGCTCAATCGCAGATGTAATCGGGCCGCGGCGCTCCTCGTGTCGCAGTAATCGGGAACACATCATGGGCGATAAGGTCAGCGCCACAAAGCCTGAAACAATCACAGCGCCTGCGAGAGTGAGCGCGAATTCAACAAAAAGCCTGCCGATACGGCCAGTTGTAAATGCGACCGGAGCATAAACGGCTGCCAACGTTAAAGTCATTGCGATCACCGCAAAGCCGATCTCGCGAATGCCCTGAAAGGCCGCCTCAACGGGCTTCATACCTTCTTCGATATGGCGAAAAATGTTCTCCAGCACCACGATGGCGTCATCCACCACCAACCCAATCGCCAAAACCAGCGCCAGTAACGTCAGCGTGTTGATAGAAAAACCGGCAATTAGCATGAGCGCAAAAGTACCAATCAGCGAAACAGGAATGGTGACCAAGGGAATCACCGACGCCCGGGCAGAGTGCAAGAAAAAGAAAATCACCACTGCCACTAGGATGATTGCCTCAACGATGGTCTTAAAGACTGCCTCAATGGAGCGGTCAATAAAGACCGTGGAGTCATAGCTAACATTGACCTGAACACCCTCGGACGCCAGCTCCGCATTGAGTACGGGCACTGATTCGCGTACCGCTTCGGCAAGAGTTAGAGGGTTTGCTGTGGCCTGCCGGATCACGCCGATTGCAACTGCACTCTCGCCGTTAAAACGAACACTACTTCTTACGCTTGCCGCATCCACCTCGACCCGGCCAACATCACGCAGCCTTACCGGATAACCGCGGACCTGCTTGATGATGATTGCACCGAATTCCTCAGGCCGATTCAGATCGGTGCGCGCAGTCACGGTGAATTCACGCTGCTGGCTCTCCACCCGGCCCGCCGGCAACTCCACATTCTGCTGGCCGATTGCAGACTCAACCTCCGCAGGTGTCAGACCATAGGCCGCCAGTCGATCACGATCGATCCAGATCCGCATGGCGTATTTGCGCTCGCCATTAATGCGCACATCGGCCGCCCCCGGTAGGACCTGCAGCCTTGGCTTGACCACACGGTTCGCGATATCACTGACCTCGAGCGCCGAGCGGGTCGGACTCGAAAACGACAGCCAAATAATTGGATTGGCGTCTGCCTCTACTTTGGCGATTACAGGCTCATCGACCGACTTCGGCAATTTGGCCCGCACACGAGAGACCCGATCCCGTACATCTGCGGCAGCGGAATCAGCGTCTTTTTCGAGCCGAAAGGTCACGGTGATCTGAGACTGCTCAGCCCGCGAGATTGATGTAATCACATCAATCGAGTCAATGCCGGCTAGGGAATCTTCCAAGGGCTTGGTGATCTGGGTCTCAATCACCTCGGCTGACGCCCCCAGGTAGCGGGTCTCAACGGTCACAACGGGCGTATCGATTCTCGGATATTCGCGAACCGATAGCCGTGTGTAGGAGACCGCGCCGATCAAGACAATGACAAGCGAAAGCACCGTTGCGAAAACGGGCCGCTGGATGCAGATTTCAGAGAGTCTCATCGGGCAGCGACGCGGTCAGTCGCCTTAAGGGGCCTTCTTGGCCGCGGATTTTTCGGGTGGCCCACCAGCGCCCTTCGCCGCGGGAGGCTCTGCGACTTTCACAGGCACATTGTTGCCCCGAATTTTGATTTGACCGGCTGTGACCACCACATCATCGGGAGCCAAGCCCTTGATCACTTCGACGACAGCACGCTGATCAAGCTGCGACCGCAATCCCGTGACCACCGGTGTCGCGACCGCCTTACCCTCTACGACCTTAAAGACCGTCAGCCGATTCTGCGCAGTAACCAAAGCCTCCTCAGGGATCACGATCGCATTGGGGCGCGACTCCAGCACCAGCCGCACGCGCACGAACATACCCGGCTTAAGTCGACGCGAGGTATCGCGAAGCTCGGCCCGCAGCAGCAGGGATCGGCCTGCAGCATCGACGGCTGGATCGATCGCAACGACCTTTGCTGGAAAGTTTGCGCCGGGAAATGCATCGGACTGCAGCTGAACGGTCTGGCCCATGGCGAGCCGGCCACTGATCTGCTCGGGCACTCGAAAATCTGCCTTCATTGAACTGAGATCCTCGAGATTGACCAGCTCAACGCCCTCTTTCAAATAATCGCCAACGCTGACCTGCCGAATGCCGATTTGGCCCGCAAAGGGCGCGCGAATTGTCATCTTGTCGAGATTGGCCTGGGCGAGTGCGAGTTTGGCAGCAGCAATCTCTTCGGTGGCCTTGGCGTCATCAAGCGCCGCGGCCGAGAGAAATTTTTTCTGAAAGAGTTCTTCTGTGCGCTTTAGTTTTGCGGCAGCAAGATCACGCTCGGCCCGGGCCTGATTCACCAGCGCCTGCTGCACCGATGCATCAAACACAATCAGCGCATCGCCTTTGGCTACCTGACTGCCATCTGCAAACATGACCCGCGCAATTCGGCCCGGAATTTCAGATTTCAGCACCACCGACTCTGCAGAACGCAGTGTTCCCACCGCCGTGACCGCATCGAGCAACTCCGCCACCCGAACCGGCTCAGCCTCAATCACCACAGGCCCACCAGCGGCCTTTGGCGCCGGGGCCTGACTCTGACTGTTCATCTTGATACCGGCTAGGCTCGCAGCGAGAAGGCCTGCAATAACGATTGCAAGCACAGCCCAGCGGCGAGCGGATTGAGGAATCAGCATTATTTCTCGCGAGAAGAGGAATCCAATGTCACTAGGGTAATGGATTCGACGCCCCGATTGGCCAGCGCATCGGCCCTTTCATTGCCTACATGGCCCTGATGGCCCCGAACCCACTCCCAGGAGACCAGATGGCGGGCGAGCTCATGGTCTAAGGCCTCCCAGAGCTCCTTGTTTGCGACAGGCTTGCCAGCCGAGGTCTTCCACTGTTTGCGCTTCCACTGGGCCATCCAGGATTGGACGCCCTTTTGCACATACTGTGAGTCCGTCACGATCAGAATGCGGCAAGAGCGGTTAAGACAGCGCAGGGCCTCGATGACCGCAGTCAGCTCCATTCGGTTATTAGTGGTGTTCGCCTCTCCACCGAATATCTCTTTCTCTTGGTTGCCATATTCGATTAGCGCACCCCAACCACCCGGGCCGGGGTTACCCTTGCAGGCGCCATCGGTATGGATCACGACCTCAGCGGAATTGGTCAACGGCTAGCCACCCCTGCAGTCATCCGAGGCCGCGACTCGCCGTGATGAGCCGTTCCGGTGTAGCTGCACTGAAGAGGCCGTTGCCGCTTTGGCTCCCGTGACTGCCTTACGATCGCGCCAGCTGGGGCCGATGAGCTGCATGTGATGCACGCGTTTCACGGCCATCAGAAAATAAACACCGCCGGCCATCGGCCACCAGCGGCGGCCCGCCGGATCCATCCACCGCATTCGATTCAGCCATCGCTCCGACTCGAAGGGTGGCACATAGGCTCCAAATGCACTTGCGCCACCTGCACCAAGATCAAAGTTGAGAAGTCGCAACCAATCTTTAAGCCGAGGCAACGAAATCCACGCGTGGCCTGAGGGTGGAAAACGCGTCACCGAACGCGAAGTTTTCCTCAGGGCCCAGGGGCTAATCGGATTAAATCCGGTGATCACAATCCGGCCTTCGGGGATCAGCACACGCTGGGCCTCACGCAGCAGATGGTGGGCATCATGGGCGATCTCTAGCGTATGGGGCAGGACCAATAAATCAAGACTCTCCGTCAAAAAGGGTAGATCATGGGCCGATCCGGCGACCGCCGAGATCGTGCCCGCATCATCGGTATCCTTTGCCGGTGGGCACTGGCCGCTTTTGGGCCATACCATCCGGGCCCGGCATGACATACGATTCGCCCTCAGGGCATCCAGCGGCAATGGGCCGATCTGGACCGCGTTGTATCCAAACACATCCTGCAGGCTGCGATCAAGCCAGTCCTGCTCCTCCTGGATGAGACGCCGGCCCAAGGGTGTCTCGCTCCATGGGCCCCAGTCTTGAAAAGGATTGATCAATGATTCAGGCGATTGCGGCATTTGCCGATAACTATATCTGGGCGATTACCAATGACCAACAGGGCGTTGCCGCGGTGGTCGATCCGGGTGACGCCGGCCCGGTACTGGACTTTCTGCAGCGCCACCGGCTCAAGCTTGCTGCTATTTTGGTGTCGCATCACCACGGTGACCACACCGGTGGAATCGCTGGCCTGAAGGCTGCTCATCAGAGCACATTCGTGGCGGAGGGTCTGCGGATCTATGGACCTGCCGCTGAATCGATTCCCGACATAACAGATCCGCTGCGCGAGGGCGACTCACTTGTGCTCGGCGGGCTCGACTGTGCATTGCAGGTCATCGAAGTTCCTGGCCACACGCGGGGCCACATCGCTTATTACGGCCATCATCAAGGTACGCCCGTACTCTTTTGCGGAGATACGCTTTTTGCAGCGGGATGTGGCCGACTTTTTGAAGGGTCCGCAGCGCAAATGTGGACGTCACTGCAAAAGCTTGCTGGCCTGCCAGGGCAGACCGCAGTCTATTGTGCCCATGAGTACACACTTGCCAATCTGCGTTTTGCGTGCGCTGCATATCCGCATCACCGTGAGATCGCCAATCGGCTCGCGGAAGTGAAATCGCTTCGTGATCAGCAGCGCATCACACTGCCCAGTACGATTGCACTTGAGCGCATGACCAACCCTTTTCTGCTTTGCGGCAACGCACAGGCATTTGCCGAGTTACGGCAGCAAAAAGACGGCTTTCGCGGATAATCGGGCCCGATGCGACTTTTAATCTCATTGGCAGTCTCGCTTGCGCTTTCTGGCTGTGTGGTCGCGCCGCCAGGCCCTGCTCCTGCGGGCGGCCCCGCACCCGTTACCTCGGCAGCTACCCCGGCTAAGCCACCGCCTGCTCGTGGATCGGCGGAGCGGCCCGCCGCATCGACCGCCCGAGATGAGGCTACGAAAAGCGCAGGCGGCAGCGGGACCGCTGCAACGCCTGTAGCTCCAATTCTTCAAACCGCCCGGTATGAAGTCTTAACCGACCGCATCGTTGCCGGATTTTCAATGCCGCCTTTGCAGCTGGCATTGGTTGAGCAGCACGAACGTTGGATTTTACGTAATCCGGAATACTTAAAGCGTGTCTTAGAGCGCGGCGGAAAATATCTCCACCACATTGTCGAAGAGCTCGAGGCCCGCAACATGCCGACTGAGCTTGCACTGCTGCCCATTGTGGAGAGTGCGTTTGTGCCAAATGCGCTCTCGAAAGCAAAAGCGGCAGGGCTCTGGCAGTTTATTCCCTCGACTGGTCGCATCTACGACTTAGAGCAGAACTGGTGGATGGACCAACGTCGCGACGTCATCGAGTCCACCAGGGCAGCGCTTGATTATTTGCAGCGGCTCTATGAGCTGCAGGACAACGACTGGTTTCTCGCTCTAGCCAGCTACAACTGGGGTGAGAACGCTGTCTTGCGCGCCCGCAAGCGCAATGCGGCGGCAGGCAGGCCGACTGATTACGCCAGCCTGAAGATGCCTAAAGAGACCCAGAACTATGTGCCCAAGCTAATTGCCCTTCGCAATGTGCTTTCGCGGGCGAATGAACATGGACTAACGCTGCCTGCGATTCCGAATCGACCATTTTTTGTGGTGATTGATAAGGAGCAGTCCATCGACTTATCGTTGGCGGCCCGCTTTGCAGGCATGACGATTGCCGAATTCACGGAGCTCAATCCCTCATTGAACCGCCCGGTGATTACGGTCACCCGGACGGATCGCATCATCCTGCCCGCAGACCGGGCGGCGGGCTTTCAGCAGCAGCTGCAGGACCACATCGCCCGCGGCCTGCCCCTGGTGACTTGGAAGCCCTACACGCTCAAAGAAAACGACACCCTGCTCACCTTGGCAAAGCGCGCCGGTATCGCCCCGCAGGATCTCATCCGTGCCAACAGCCTTAAGCAGAACGCACGGCCGCTGCCGGGCACTGTGCTGCTCGCACCAATGGCACTCGACAGCCCTGAACCCGCCATCGAGACCACACTGGCGCGTTTCACCGGCTCGCGTGTGATCGAAAAAGAAACCTTGGGCCCCGTTTATCACCGGGTCACCAAAAAAGAAAGTCTTGCCAAAATTGCAAAGCGCTACGGCGTTACTGCCAGTGATCTGAAATCCACCAATCAGCTCGAAGGTGAACCGGTCGTCGGCCAGCGGCTATTGATTCGGCCCGCCCGGACCCAGACCGTGGTGACCGATGAACGTGGCAAGCGCACGATTCTCTCCTCTGCCGAGGCTGCGAACCTTCCGCCGGGTGAGCCGATCACGAAAAAGGCGCCACCCCGGAAGGCGGCAGAGAAGAAAAAATCAAACCCCGAGAAAAAGAAAGCCAGCCCAGAGAAGAAAAAATCCTCAGAACAAAAGAAAAGCCCGGCGAAAGCACCGGGCAGTTCTGAATCAAAAGCAAAGTCCTAGCGCCACTTAAGGTGGCGCTGTCAATATCGCTAGGCTGCGATAGCAGTGCGACGCGGGCTTACCATTCGAATCCGCTTTGAAAAATCAGCAAGGGCCGCGATACCGGAGGCCTCTGCACGATTGCACCAGGACTGCAGGCCTGCCACCGCCTGCTCGACCGAGAGATGCCGAAGGCTCCACATGGTTTCGAACTCCTTTCGAAGCTCAGTCCATTTCTCGACGACAGCCGGCTGAAACTGGGCCCGCCGGGCATGCTTTCTAAATGATTTCGAGAGCATGGCCATCAGCTCATACTTGTGTGAAATCACCGCCTCGATCGTATCGGCATCAATCTGATTACGCGCGGGATCAAGAAACATCTCGGCTGGCAGCGCGCGCGGCTTGGCCAGACCGAGTGCCGCCAGGCTTCGGATATAGAGCCAGCCGATGTCGAACTCATACCACTTTGAAGAAAGCTTTGGCGAGGTGGCGAATGTGTGGTGATTGTTATGCAACTCTTCGCCGCCAATGAGAATGCCCCAGGGAAGAATATTGGTGCTCGTATCGGGGCTTTTGAAATTACGATATCCCCAGAAGTGCCCGATACCATTGATCACGCCGGCGGCCAGAAAAGGAATCCAGGCCATCTGCACCGCCCAGACGGCAGCACCGGCAACGCCGAAAAGCATTACATCCACAATCAACATGAGTGAAACGCCCAGCACGCTGTGCTGAGAGTAGACGTGGCGTTCGACCCAATCGTCGGGCGTGCCATGGCCGTAGCGCTCGACAAGCTCGCGGTCGGCAGCCGCCACACGATAGAGCTCGGCACCCTGCCATAAGACTTTATCAATGCCGCGGGTCTGCGGACTGTGGGGATCTTCTTCGGTCTCGCATTTGGCGTGGTGCTTGCGATGAATCGCCGCCCACTCCTTGGTCACCATTCCGGTGGTCATCCAAAGCCAAAACCGCAACGGATGTGAGATGAGCGGATGCAGCTCCAAAGCGCGGTGGGCCTGACAGCGGTGCAGATAGACGGTGACCCCAATGATCGTGAGATGGGTAGCGGCCAGCGTAAAGAGCACGATTGCACCGGCGCCCCAGCCCGTTAGGCCGTAGCGAACGAAATCCCAAAACACGGCGACAACGGGCAACTCCAGAAATGCGGTCATGGCGTCCAACAAGCTCTCCCTTGATGCCCGGGGCCGAAAGATCCACGGCAGACGGGCCTTCTGTTATGAAACCCCGGAATTATCCCACCCCACTGCCTCAACTGCCAGCCCTGACCATACAAGCAGCAAAAAATCCGTCGGACCCAGCCCGATGGGGCCAAAGCATGAGATCGCCAGCGGCATTTAAGGGCCGCCAGTCAGACGGAATTCTGACCCGCTGACGCTCCAAAACCTCGGCAGCAGGAACCCGACTGAATTCGGGACAACCCGATAAGAAGCGCTCAACCACGTGCTCATTTTCCTGCGGCAGGAGGCTGCAGGTGGCGTAAATCAATCGGCCGCCTGGCTTGACCAGGCGGGATGCTGCCTGAAGAATTTTTTCCTGCTGCTCCTGTAAAGCGGCAACAGACTCCGGCCCGATACGCCACTTCAAATCGGGATTTCTGCGCAAGGTGCCAAGCCCACTGCAGGGCGCATCCACCAGCACAGCATGGGCCTTTGACGACAGACGTTTAATGCGATCGTCATTTAATCCCGAGATCGCAATCGGCCAGACATTTGATAACCCACTACGCACGAGCCTCGGCTTAAATCGCGCTAGGCGGGCCGCAGAAGTATCGAGGGCATAAAGCCTTCCTGTGTTGTCCATCGCCGAACCGAGTGCCAATGTCTTGCCACCCGCGCCTGCGCAAAAATCCACAATAAACTCTCCGCGCCTTGCGGCAACAAGTGCCGCAATGATCTGGCTGCCTAAATCCTGGACTTCAATAAGCCCCTCGCGAAATGCACGACTGCGCTGGAGCGCCGGCTTACCGTCAATTCGCAGCGCGCCCTCAAGGGCCGCGAGTGGCTGTGCCAGAAAACCGTCACGACTGAGCATCGCCTGCGCATCCGCCACCGATGCCCGAATCGTATTCACTCGGAGATCCAACGGTGCGGTCTGGCGAAGTGCGTGCGCACAGGCGCGCGCCTCGGACTCTCCGATTGCATCAATCAAGGCCTTCGCGATCCAGGTCGGAATGCTCTCGCGTAAAAATGGATCTCCCTCGCCCAGCGCCGCCTGCGTTAGGCCCTCGCGCCAGATCCGATCTGTCGAATCGCGATCGGCCTCGGGAGGAAGCGGCTCTTGGGCCTGCAGCACTCCCAAGATCGCAAGCCGCCAATGGAGTCGATCTTTCGCGGTCGCATGTGCAAGATGCTCAAACCAGCTGAGATTGCGCAGCACTGCCCAGGCGCTTTCCGCATAGAAGTGTCGATCACGAGCGCCCATCTCGGGATGCGACTTAAAAAAACGCGACATCGTGCCATCGGCAGGCGCCGAGAACTCAAGCAGATTACCGATGAGTTTTGTCAGCGTTACCAGCCGGCCCACTGGCGCCGGCTTTCGGCCTACGCGAGATCGGGATGCAGTCGGCACGGCATAAATCCAGTCGGAAATGCGCCCTCACCCCGATTGACGATGCGATTCTCTTGAATCATCAGCTGCCCGGAGAGCCAGGCCGCGATCGCCATCGGATAAATCTCATGCTCCATTTTCAGCACACGCGCGGCCAGCACTTCGGCGGTGTCATCCTGATGCACCGGCACCACAGCCTGCGCAAGGATGGGCCCGTGATCAAGCGCTGCCGTCACGAGGTGCACCGTGCAGCCGTGGACGCGCACTCCCGCATCAAGGGCCTGCTGATGTGTATCTAAGCCCTTAAATGCGGGAAGCAGGGAGGGATGAATATTGACCAGCCGATTGCGAAATCGCGCGCAGAATTCGGCGGTCAGCAGCCGCATAAATCCGGCCAGTACCACCAGGTCTGGCCGCTGAGTCTCCAGCGTCTCGGCAAGCGCAGCGTCAAACGCATTGCGATCCGGAAATTGGGTATGGTCGATGACCGTGGTCGCTATCCCCCTCGCACGGGCAATCTCAAGGCCAGGCGCGTTCGGCCGGTTGGAGATCACACCGACCACCGCAAGAGGCCAGCCGTACCGCTGAATCGCACTGAACAGTGCATCCAAATTGGAACCGCGTCCCGAGATCAGCACCGCTAGCCGCTTCATAAGGCCCTGATTCTAGCGGCCCCCTATAATCCACCGTTTGATTCTTAGCCCGGAAAGCCCGCATAACATGCTGATTTTTCAAGGAATTTCCCCTCGCCGCAGGCTGCCTTCGGGCCGCGCGGTCACGATCGGAAATTTCGACGGTGTTCACCTAGGACATCGGGCCTTGATTGATCGCACGGTAATGCTGGCCAAGCAGCAGGATTTAACGAGTGCGCTGGTCACCTTCGAGCCCCATCCCCGGGCTTATTTCAGCCCCCAGACTGCGCCCGGAAAAATTCAGGGCTTGCGGGCCAAAGCAACAGTACTGGCTCGCCTTGGCATTGATGAACTCTGGATTCTGCGCTTTGGCCGGTCCCTGGCCACGATGTCCGCAGAAGACTTCATGCAGAAATTTCTTTTTGAGTCACTGCAAGCCAAAGACATCGTGATTGGCGATGATTTTCGATTCGGTGCCCGGCGCCAAGGCAATCTGGAGTTGCTGCAGCAAGCCTCAGGCCAGTACGGCTGGCATGTCCATTGCATCAACGCAGTGCATGCGGGCGGTGAGCGCGCCTCGAGTTCGCGTCTGCGCTCGCTGCTTGCTCGTGGCGAGATTCGAGAGGCCGAAGCCTTGATGGGCCATCCCGTTTTTCTCTCCGGCCATGTCATTCACGGAAAAAAGCTTGGCCGAAATCTCGGCTATCCCACCCTCAATATCCCAGTGCCCGGCACACTGCTGCTGTCGGGTGTGTTTGTCGTCAGTGTCAGCGGCCTAGCGGGCGCGCCAATTGCCGGTGTCGCCAGCCTTGGCCACCGGCCGACCATTGAGCAGTCGGGCCGACTACTGTTAGAAGTCCATCTCTTCGATTGGTCTGGAGATGCCTACGGAAACATCGTGGAAGTCACATTTCACGAAAAGCTCCGCGACGAGGCCCGCTTCGAAAGCCTGCAGGCGATGACCGAGCAAATGCATCTTGATGCTCAGCAGGCCCGACAGTACTTCAGCCAACATGTCCACTAATCCCCGCGCTATGCCTGAAAAAAATTCTCCCGCCGAATCCGGATCACAAGACAGCACGCTGAACTTACCGAAGACCAGCTTTCCGATGCGGGGTGATCTGCCCAAGCGCGAGCCCCAGTGGATCGCCCAATGGCAGACGGACGGCGTCTATCGTCGGATTCGGGCCCGCACCGCTGGCCGGCCCCTCTTTGTGCTGCACGATGGTCCACCCTATGCGAATGGCGATATTCACATCGGCCATGCGGTCAACAAGATTCTCAAAGACATGATTGTGAAGTCGAAGACTCTGGCGGGATTCGATGCCCGCTATGTTCCCGGCTGGGACTGCCATGGTATGCCGATTGAGATTCAGATCGAAAAGCAATTCGGCAAGTCCCTGCCCACCCGTGAAGTCCAGCAGAAATCGCGGGCCTACGCGGCCGAACAGATCGAGCGGCAGAAAAAAGATTTCATCCGACTCGGCGTACTGGGCCAATGGGATGCCCCTTACACCACGATGGCGCCAAAAAATGAGGCCGACGAGTTGCGGGCCCTTAAAAAAATTCTGGAAAAAGGATTCGTCTTTCGCGGACTGAAGCCCGTGAATTGGTGCTTCGACTGCGGCTCGGCCCTGGCCGAAGCAGAGGTGGAGTACGCGGACCGCGGCGATCCCGCTATTGATGTTGCATTCGAGGCCGACCTGGCCGCGAAACAGACGATCGCTCAGGCGTTTGGGCTGCCGGCGGCAACACTTCAGGGTGAACTTGCGGCCGTAATCTGGACCACTACACCCTGGACGATTCCTGCCAATCAGGCCTTAAATGCCCATCCGGAGTTTCAATATGCGCTGGTTGAGATCACCGGCCCCGCTGAGACCGCAAGCAGCCGGAAATTCCCGCCGAATCTCCGCTACCGTTGGCTCCTGCTTGCCCAAGACCGCGTGCAGGCCTGCCTTGCTGCCTGGGGCCTATCCGGCAAGATCGCAGGCCATTGTGTCGGACTTAAGCTTCAAGGCATTCGGCTACACCATCCGCTATCGCGGGCCCATGAGGGCTATGCGCGAACCGGCCCGATTCTCACTGCGCAGTATGTGAATCTTGATTCCGGCACTGGCATCGTGCATTCATCTCCCGCCTATGGCATCGAGGATTTTTTATCGTGCAAATCAGCGGGCATGGCCGACGAAGAGATTCTGACTCCTGTCATGGGCGATGGACGCTACGCAGCCGGGCTGCCGCTGTTCGGCGGTCTGACAATTTGGGATGCCAATCCAAAAATTGTTGCCGCCCTCGCGCAAGCCGGAACACTCATGCATTCCGAGCGCATCACCCACAGCTATATGCATTGCTGGAGACACAAATCGCCCGTGATTTATCGTGCGACCAATCAGTGGTTCGCCGGCATGGACATCCAGCCACACGGTGATGGGAAAAGCCTGCGCGCACTTGCCCTTGCAGGCATTGAGTCCACGGCCTTTTATCCTCAGTGGGGCAAGGCGCGGCTGCATGCCATGATCGCCAATCGGCCCGACTGGACGCTGTCGCGTCAGCGGCAGTGGGGCGTACCGATGGCGTTTTTTATTCATAGAGAAACCGGCGCCCTTCATCCCCGCTCTGCTGAGCTGCTTGAGGCCATTGCAAAGCGTGTAGAGGCCTCCGGAATTGAGGTCTGGCAAAGCATTACAGTAGAAGAAATGCTGGGCGATGAGGCAGCCTCGTACGTGAAGAACTCCGACACACTGGATGTCTGGTTTGATTCCGGCACAACCCACGAGACCGTGCTGCGAGGATCCCACGCCCAGGAATCAATCTTTCCTGCGGATTTGTATCTCGAGGGCAGTGATCAGCATCGCGGCTGGTTTCATTCATCGCTGCTAACAAGTTGCATGATGAATGGCGTTCCGCCATACAAAGCACTGCTGACCCATGGATTTGTTGTCGACGGCGAGGGCCGCAAGATGAGTAAATCCGTGGGCAATGTGATCGCACCACAGAAGGTCTCCGACACCATGGGCGCCGATATCCTTCGGCTCTGGGTGGCCAGCACGGACTACTCGGGCGAGCTGTCCATATCCGAAACGATTCTGAAACGCGTCGTGGAATCGTATCGGCGGATTCGTAATACGCTGTGTTTCTTGCTCGGCAATCTCAGCGACTTTAATCCAGCACGCGACAGTCTACCGGCAGCGGAATTGGCGGAGATTGACCAATATGCGCTGGCGCTGGCCGCTGAGATGCAGCGGCAGACCCTTGAGGATTTCAGCCGCTATGCGTTTCATCCTGCAGTCGCGCGACTGGTCAGCTTTTGTTCCGAAGACCTGGGCGCCTTCTATCTGGATATCCTTAAAGATCGGCTCTATACCAGCGGCCGCGACTCGCGGGCCCGTCGATCGGCACAGACCGCGCTGTGGCAGATCACTGAGATGATGACCCGGCTGATGTCTCCGTATCTGTCATTTACTGCTAATGAGGCCTGGCAAAGCCTGCATCAGCCCAGCGGCTTGGATTCGCAGGCCACCATCTTCGAGGAGGCTGTTTACAACATTCTTGAGGTGCCGCATGCAGCGGACTTACTCGCCAAATGGTCATCACTTCGCGCCGCGCGAGCCGAGGTGCTCAAGGCGATTGAAATTCAGCGCGAGGCTGGCGCTGTGGGTTCGTCGCTTCAAGCCACAGTAGAAATTCGCGCAGGCCAAGCCATCGGGGGGCTGCTCAACACCCTGGGTGAGGGCTTGAAATTTGTCATGATCACTTCAGAAGCCCAGGTCGTGATCGACCCACAGCTCGCTGCCGATGCGGTCTCTGTGCGCGTTAGCGCGCTACCGCATCCCAAGTGCGGCCGCTGCTGGCATCTGCGGCCCGAGGTCGGCCAGGACCCAGCCCACCCCCAGCTTTGTAGCCGCTGTGTCAGCAATCTATTCGGCGAAGGTGAGCGTCGTGCCATCGCTTAAGCGTCGTGGCCTGAATTCAACGGCAGGCCGCTGGACGCTGCTGATCCTTCTGCTGGTGGGGCTGGATCAGCTCAGTAAGTTGGTGATCGTCAATAGCTACGCACTGGGACAGCAGACCGCGCTCACCAGCTGGTTCAATATCGTCCGCGTACACAACACCGGAGCGGCCTTCAGTTTCCTGGCCGATGCGGGCGGCTGGCAGCGCTGGTTTTTTATCGGGCTGGGTGTGGTCGCTGTGCTCACACTCGGCATACTCATGGTGCGACACGCCAGCCAGAGGGGCTTTGCGCTCGCTGCCGCCTTGATTATTTCTGGCGCAATCGGCAACACCATTGACCGGGCGACCTGGGGCTATGTCGTGGATTTTATTGACTGGCATGCCGCAGGCTGGCACTGGCCTGCGTTTAATTTTGCAGACAGCTACATCACGATCGGTGCCATGACGTTAGTGCTTGACGAGCTTTCACGCGTTCGGCGAGGATGAGTCATGCGGCTTTTGCATCGTCACTTCATCATTGGCGTTACCGGGGGATCGCGGCCTATAAGACCTGTGAGCTGGTCCGACGGCTTCAAGACGAAGGTGCGACTGTGCAAGTGATCATGACCGAGGCCGGTAGCCGATTTGTTTCTGCCCTTACCTTTCAGGCGCTTTCGGGCCGACCGGTCTATACCGATGCCTGGACAAGCCCCAACGGCAGTGGGCCGGCTAATGGCATGCCCCATATCGATCTATCACGCGAGGCCGATGGCATTCTGATTGCACCAGCAAGTGCTGATTTCATCGCGCAGCTGGCCAACGGGCAGACCGAGAGCCTTCTGGCCACGCTGTGTCTTGCCCGCGAAATCCCGCTACTCGTTGCACCTGCAATGAATCGGCAGATGTGGCAGAACCCCGCCACACAACGCAATATCGCCAGCCTGCGCTCAGACGGCACTGTAATTCTCGGACCGGGCAGTGGTGACCAGGCCTGCGGGGAAACCGGCGATGGCCGCATGCTGGAGCCCGCCGAGCTGCTGCAGCACCTCGTGGATCACTTCGGGCCAGATTCCAGCGCGCGTCAAGCCGCCCAATTCCCCAACATTCGCGGCATCTTGCAAGATGCGTCTGTCGTGATCACAGCGGGGCCCACATTTGAGCCGATTGATCCGGTGCGCGGCATTACCAATCGCTCATCCGGCAAGATGGGTTTTGCGATTGCGCAGGCCGCAGTCCGCGCGGGCGCCCGCGTGACGCTGATTGCAGGCCCCGTGCATCTTGCGACCCCCGAGGGTGTCACCCGCATTGATGTGCAGACCGCAGAGCAGATGCATCAGGCGGTGATGGACCGCATTGAAAAGACCACGACTGAAATTTTTATCGGTGTTGCGGCCGTCGCGGACTGGCGCCCCGAAGCTACACAGGCAGGAAAAATAAAAAAGGGTTCAGGCAGCCTACATGACATTCGATGGGTCGAGAATCCGGATATTCTCGCCGCCGTTGCCCGCCTGCAGCCAGCGCCGATCTGCGTTGGATTTGCTGCAGAAAGCGGCAGCCTTGATGATCTCCGCACCTTGTTGCCCGCCAAGCGTGAACGCAAACAGGTCCCCTTGCTGATCGGTAATATCGGTGCCGAGACCTTCGGTGAAGATACCAACCAAATCATGCTCTGCGATACCAATGGAATCACACTGCTGCCGCCCGCAAGCAAGCTTGAGCTTGCGCATCATTTATTGACCCATATCGCCACCCTGCGAAACGACTCCAGATGAAGATCGATGTCAAAATTCTTGATCCGCGACTCCGAGATCAACTGCCCAGCTATGCGACCGCAGCCTCAGCTGGTTTGGATCTTCGGGCCTGTATTACCGCACCCCTGGTGCTTGCGCCAGGGCAAACCGAATTGATTCCGACCGGACTTGCGATCTACATCGCCGATCCGGGCTATGCAGGAATGATCCTGCCCAGATCGGGTCTGGGCCACAAGCACGGTATTGTCTTGGGAAATCTTGTTGGCTTAATTGATGCCGATTATCAGGGGCCGCTGATGGTCTCGGCCTGGAATCGTGGCGCTACGGCATTTACGCTCAATCCAATGGAGCGGCTCGCCCAGCTGGTCATCGTGCCGGTAAAGCAGGTAGTCTTTCATGTTGTCGATGATTTCACCTCGACTGAGCGGGGCCAGGGTGGCTTTGGCAGCACCGGCCGAAGCTAACGCCTACTTTAAGACCTGAAATAAATTATTGAAGTTATCTGTCCAGAGGCGCAGTCCGACAATCGGCTCAATCTCCACGGCCTTATCGCGCACCGTGCGCGAGGCTAAGAGTTTTTGGTTCTTGGTCACCAATACCCAATCGGAGAGGGCTAAGACACCGCGCGTGTCGTCCGCCGGCTCATCCTCAAGCAATACGGCCTGGTAGCCCGCCTCTTCAGCGATGCGCCGCACGACCGGCGCAAGATTCAGATAGCGGTTGGTGACATGAAAGGCAATTACCCCCTCGGGCTTCAAATGCCGCAGGTAGACTCCAAGGGCCTCACGGGTCATCAGATGAATCGGGATTGAGTCACTTGAAAATGCATCGATCACCAAGACATCAAAGCCATTTGCAGGTTCACGCTCCAGCACTAGCCGAGCATCGCCCAGTGCAAAGCTCACATCGGCAGGTGAATCCTGAATATAGGTGAACTCCCGCTTGGCAATATCAATCACCTGCGGGTTGATTTCATACATTCGATAGTGGTCGCCCTTGCGTCCATAGGCTGCTAGCGTACCCACACCCAAACCAATCACGCCCACCCGAATGCCTTGCGGGGACTGCTGGCCCATTTCTTTAATAGTGATTCCAACGCCAGAATTAAGCCCGTAATACGTGGTGGGCTCCTGACGATGGGCCGTACTCGTATCCTGCAGTCCATGCAGGATCACACCATGCACCAGCCGGCGAATCGGGGCCTCAGCCCCAGCTGCGGCCCGCTCGGTGATGCGCAGCGTGCCGTAAAAATTTCGCGCGCCATAAATACTGTCATAGGTCCGTTCTTCAAAATGCAACCGCGTATAAAAGCTGCAGACTGCCAGGCTTATCAGGCTGCCGCTGATAAAGACGATTCGCAGTGGCCCCTGGGCATTTCGCAGGCCAATCCAAGCGCCCGCAGCCCCCACCAGCATCAGCGCAATCGGCAACTCCCAGTAGTAGGAGAAAATTCTCGGCGCAACCGTCGACACCAGCAGGCCGCCAACAGCACCGCCCAACGCGATCATGAAATAAAAACGGGTCAGATAGCGTGCCGCAGGCTTTGATTGCGCAAGCTCGCCGTGGCAGAACAGGCAGATCAAAAACAG